>PVMK01189225.1_pt1 | contig 66217 bp, 57 predicted proteins | sample 1853481 | NCBI WGS metagenome assembly PVMK01 (sample SAMN08533507, study PRJNA380276) | Marine sediment metagenome, whole genome shotgun sequencing project.
GCAAGTCCTGTATAACAGCAGAAAACAAAGCAATCCTTGATCACCTCCAACCTTTTAATTTGAAAGGTAGATTTCTCCAATTTATTTAGCTCCTCTACTGATAAAAACACCACTTCCTTTTTGACTGATTTAGCCCTGTATAACAGGAAAGGATCTTTGTCCAAATAATCATGACCAACAGCAAATTTAACTACCTTATGCATCCTCTGAATTGCCTTATTTAAGGTGCTTTGTTGGAAGTTTTTGGCTGTTTTGAGATAATATATATATTCATTAATAAAGCTCATTTTAAGCTCTCTGAGAGGCTTATCTGAGCTCTTGAATTGATGCCTGATAAAGTCTTTTAAATGCCTCTGAGATTCCAAATATTTCTGGTAGGTGACAAGTACAATTTCCTTACCAATAAGTTTATAGATTCTCTCGTTATGCAAGTTCCATACTTCCAATATACCCATATCTTGCTTGAGGGTATTCCCTATATAAGCATTGAAAATATCCGATACTGAAAATGGCTCATCTTTAACTTGGAGCATTAAAAAAGCCTTACTGATTTTGTTCTCAATAAGGCTCAATTGCATGTTTATAATTTCTTCGTGATCTGACTGATCTCGGAGTCTTTGTTTCTTGGGATTCCAGTAGTCCGGATTGACTGTTATTCCTGTAGAGAAATCCTTGCGGTTCTTATTGTAGGTTAGTCTGCACCTTAGGGGTGCAAATCCTTTCCTTGTCAGTTCATTTGCCTTGACAAGGAATCTAATATATAGTTGTATTGTTTTCATGATTATAAAATTTATGGTTAGAATATATTGCGCACCTCGAGATTTTATCGCACCTCCTTGCGCACCTTTCAAGAGTTAAATATGATATATGATGGAATACCTTCTGAAAGAAGTTTATATGGATTTTCCCTTATAAAACAAGGTCGTTTGAAGCGATTAGAGCTCCTGTAATAAATTCTTTTGAAAAAGAGATGGAATACCCCTAAAACAAAAAAACCTCAGTGATTACTGAAGTTTTTCATTAGCTAACTTATTAAGTTTTAACACTTAACGTTAACAACACAACTATTTTAAATGCGGTCTGGACGGGACTCGAACCCGCGACCCCCTGCGTGACAGGCAGGTATTCTAACCAGCTGAACTACCAAACCGTTGCTTTAAGCGGTTGCAAATATAAGTGCGTTTTTTTACTTGGCAAAATGATTTTTTGGTTTTTTTTTATAAAAAATTATTTCTGCTCATAAAATAGGTTATTAAAATTTGCTCATAACCTTTTGTGATGTCAACGGGAACATAATCAATTTTATATTGCATACATTTTAATTTCACTTCCTTATAGTAATTCTTCATTTTAAGTTGGTAATTTTCTCTAATATTACCGGCAAACAAATTTATTTGTTCACCTGTTTCTACATCTACAAACTTTTTTGGGCTGTCATCAAAATCAAAACTTAACTCACGTTTACCATCATAGGTATGAAACAATACTATTTCGTGTTTATTATATTTCAAATGGCGTAATGCCTCAAATAGATCTTCTTCTTTTTTGTCTGCCTGTAACATATCCGTAAATAAAAATATCAATGATCTGCGATGAATTTTTTCAGCAATCTGATGTAGGATTTGATAAGTATCTGTAGGTTTTTCAGATCTTTGAATTAGCAACTTTTCCAGTTGATGCATTAACATTCTTCTGTGTTTTTCATTTCCTTTTGCCGGTGCAAAATAATCATATTTGTCAGAATATATACTTAAACCAAAAGCATCTCTTTGTCGTTTTAAGACCTCTAACAGTACCGCTGTAGCTATAACAGAGAAGCCAATTTTATTGATACTTTTATTAGTGATTTCCTTTAATCGGGGATAATTCATCGATGCCGAATTATCAATGATTATATGACATCGCAGGTTGGTTTCCTCATCGTATCGTTTGACAAACAGTTTTTCGGTTCTTGCAAATAATTTCCAATCAATATGACGTGTACTCTCCCCTTTATTGTACAATCGATGTTCGGCAAATTCAACAGAAAAACCGTGAAACGGACTTTTGTGCATTCCTGTAATAAATCCCTCAACAACCTGTCGGGCTAAAAGCTCCAGGTTTTGAAAACTGTTTATATTAATTAATTCTGATAATTGCATAACTCAAATATAAGAAATTCCATAATCCAGATCCTATTTAATTAAACATTATACCAATTAGACAATTCTGACATTACTACAATTAAAATTGATTAACGATTTTTTACCAATGAATATTAAAAAGCTGATAATACACGATCATGGTCATAATCAAATATTGAGTTTTTTTGATATTGTTTTTTGGACAAAAAAAGGTTTGATTCTTTTTACAGAACCAAACCTTTACTAATTATAAAATTAAAATCTCTTTATAAAAGAGCATTCAATTTATCAGAATATACATTTTTTGGAGCAACACCAACTTGTTTGTCGGCAACTTCACCTCCTTTAAATAATAATACTGTAGGTATATTTCTCACACCATATTTAGCTGCAAATTCCTGATTCGCATCTACATCAACTTTAGCTATCTTTACTTTTTCACCAAAGTCCTTATCCAATTCTTCAACTATCGGAGCTAACATTCTACAAGGTCCACACCACGCAGCCCAAAAATCAACTAATACAGGTTTGTCTGATTTTAATACAACTTCATCAAAGGTAGCATCTGTTACTTCTATTGCCATAATTTATTTATTTTTAGTAATTGTAATCTTTTTAATATCAAGCAAAAGTAAAAAATTATTTTGCTAATATTTACATTATGAATTTATTTTTCTTATAGTAGTATATAAAACAATGATATACTTACATTTAAATCAAATTAAACCTTAAATCTAACACAGTTTTAAAATACTTTTGCAGCTATAGCCTTTATATTATTTGATTTACCCATTGAATAATAATGGATAACCGGTACACCTGCATTTTTTAGTTCTAACGATTGTGCAATTGCCCATTCAATTCCAACTTGTCTAACTTCCTTGTTATCCTTACATTTTTCAATTTGCTGTACCAGATCATCTGGCACATTTAAACTAAATATCTGTGGTAAAATATTAAGATGTCGTTTAACAGCAATAGGTTTGATGCCGGGAATTATTGGTACAGTAATACCTTTATCTCTGGCCGAATCAACAAATTCAAAATATTTTTTATTGTCAAAAAACATCTGTGTAACCACATAATCTGCACCTGCATCAACTTTTTCTTTAAGTCTTCTTAAATCTGAATCTAAACTTGGTGATTCCATATGCTTCTCCGGGTAACCGGCAACGCCAATGCAGAAATTTGCTTTATATGAAGTCTCTATTATTTCATGTAAATATTTACCCTGATTCAATTCCTTGATTTGACTCACCAGGTCAGAAGCGTATTTATTGCCTTCATTTTTCGGAACAAAATACGATTCATGTTTCATTGCATCTCCTCGTAAAGCCATAACATTATCAATACCTAAATAATGACAATCAACTAATACATATTCTGTTTCTTCTTTTGTAAAACCACCACATAATACATGCGGAACTGTATCAATTCCATATTTATGCATCAATGAAGCGCAAATACCAACTGTACCAGGTCGCATTCTGGTAACTTTACGCTGTAATAATCCACCTTCTTTTTTGATATAAATATGTTCTTCACGTGAAGTGGTTACATCAATAAATGGAGGTTTAAACTCCATTAATGGATCAATATTATCGTACAAATTTTGAATGTTTTGTCCTTTTTTGGGAGGAATAATTTCAAAGGAAAACAAAGTTTCGCCTTTAGCTTTTTTTATGTGTTCAGTTATTTTCATTTTTAAAGTATGTGCTTAGAAGTTTTTCAACTTCTAAGCACAATAATTAATTTAATTTATAATACCTGCCCAGATTTAAAGACCTAGCAGGATACAATTATTACTAGGCTAAATTTGGTTGTAACCATTTTTTAGCTTTTTCAATACTTATTCCTTTTCGCCTCGAGTAATCAATTAGTTGATCTTCGGTAATTTTACCAAGTCCAAAATATTTTGATTCGGCATTTCCGAAATAATATCCCGATACTGCAGCTGCCGGCCACATAGCCAGGCTTTCAGTAAGCGTAACACCAATAATTTTTTCTACATCTAACAATTGCCATATGGTTTCCTTTTCCAGATGATCCGGACATGCCGGGTAACCCGGAGCCGGTCTGATACCATTATATTCTTCTTTGATCAAACCTTCATTACTCAAATTTTCATTGAGATCATAAGCCCAATGTTTTGTACGTATTTGTTTGTGCAAATATTCGGCAAACGCTTCTGCAAATCTGTCAGCAATAGCCTGAACCAAAATGGCATTATAATCATCTTGCTTTTCTTTATACCTGTTAGCCAATTCATCTACTCCAAAAATAGCGGTGCAAAATGCTCCCATATAATCGGTTAAACCGGAATTGTTTGGTGCGATAAAATCGGCTAATGCTATATTAGGGATTCCATCTCTTTTTTGTAATTGTTGCCTCAGTGTTCTGAATACAGCAATCTCTTTTCCATTTTTTTTGATAGAAATATCATCATCATTTATAGATTGGGCTTCAAACAATCCAAATACAGCCTTTGGTTTTAATAACTGTTCTGCTATAATTTTTGAAATCATATTTTTAGCATCATCAAATAATTGCTGTGCCTGTTCACCAACTTTTTTATCGGATAAAATATCCGGATACTTTCCATGCAGATCCCATGATTTAAAAAAAGGCTGCCAGTCAATATAGGTCTCTAATTCTTTTAAACTTATCTGTTTTAACATCTGCACACCCATTTCCTTTGGCTTTTTGATATCAACTTTAGTCCAATCCACTTTGAATTTATTCAAACGTGCCTTTTCAATAGAGATATAATTCTTAGTCTTACGACGTTTCAGGAATTTATCCCGAAATTCATCGTAGTCTTTTTTCAATTTAGCAACATAAGCATTTGCTGTTTTTTCATTCAACAGATTTCCAACTACCGTTACTGCCCTTGAAGCATCATTTACATGTACCACTGCATTTTTATATTCGGGGTTTATTTTAACTGCAGTATGCGCTTTAGATGTAGTAGCGCCACCAATTAATAATGGAACTTTAAATTCTAGGCGCTCCATTTCCTTAGCCAGATAGACCATTTCATCAAGTGATGGAGTAATTAAACCTGACAGGCCAATAATATCTACATTTTCCTTTTTTGCAGTTTCAATAATTCTTTCGGGAGGAACCATGACCCCTAAATCAATAATTTCATAATTATTACATCCCAAAACCACACTTACAATATTTTTACCAATATCGTGTACATCCCCTTTTACGGTTGCCATAAGGATACGTCCCATTGCCTGCTGTTTCGCTCCTTTTGAGGCTTCAATAAATGGATTTAAATAAGCCACTGCTTTTTTCATTACTCTGGCTGATTTCACTACCTGAGGTAAGAACATTTTCCCGGAACCAAACAAATCACCAACTACATCCATCCCTATCATTAAATGACCTTCAATTATCTCAATAGGGCTATCAACTATATGTCTCGCTTCTTCAACATCATCAACAATATAAGTATCAATTCCTTTAACCAATGCATGTGTTATTCGATTTTGTAAAGTATCTTTTCGCCAGATTTCATCTAAAACTTTCTCTTTTTTGGTTCCTTTAACTGTTTCTGCAAAATCCAGTAAACGCTCTGTAGCATCATCTCTTCTATTTAAAATTACATCTTCAACCCGCACTAAAAGATCTTTTGGTATTTCATCATATATTTCGAGCATAGCAGGATTTACAATGCCCATATTCATTCCGGCCTTAATAGCATGATAAAGAAAAACCGAATGCATAGCTTCACGAACCGTATTATTTCCCCTGAAAGAAAAGGAAACATTGCTCAATCCACCACTTACACTAACATTAGGTAAATTTTGCCGTACCCAATGCGTTGCTTCAATAAAATCAGTTGCATTTTTTTTATGCTCATCCATTCCCGTTGCCACAGGAAATATATTAAGATCAAAAATTATATCTTCTGAAGGAAAATCTACTTTATTCACTAAAACATCATAGGAGCGTTTTGCAATTTCTATACGTCTTTCGTATGTGTCAGCTTGGCCCACTTCATCAAAAGCCATTATTATAACAGCAGCTCCGTAACGTTTTATTCTTGTAGCATGATCTATAAAAAGGTCTTCTCCTTCTTTTAATGATATTGAGTTCACTATAGATTTACCTTGCACAACCTGTAATCCTGCTTCAATTATTTCCCATTTTGAACTATCGATCATTATCGGTACCCGGCAAATATCCGGTTCAGCCGCAATTAAATTCAAAAAGCGAACCATGGCTTCTTTACCATCAATCAAACCATCATCCATATTAATGTCAATGATTTGAGCACCGCCATCAACCTGATGGCGTGCAACTGTCAAAGCCTCATCAAATTTCTCTTCTTTGATCAGGCGTAGAAATTTACGTGATCCGGCAACATTTGTTCGTTCACCAACATTGATAAAATTGCTATTTTCATCAATTATTAACGGTTCGAGACCAGATAATTTTAATTTTTTTCTTTCTATTTGCATTTTAAATCATTTCAATTCTTCTTAAAAATGTTAATACATCCTTAGCACTTCACATCCTGACAATTATCGGGAAGGATATTTTTACTTTTAATTTTTAATCTTTTCCATGATTGACCTTGGTTTATACCTTTTGGCCAACTCAGCTATAGCTACTATATGATCAGGTGTTGTACCACAGCATCCGCCAATAATATTGATCAGATCCTTTTTAAGATATTCTTCTATTTGAGCTGCCATTTGTTCAGGAGTTTCATCATATTCACCAAAAGCATTCGGCAAGCCGGCATTTGGATGTGCAGAAAGCGCAAAATCAGTTTTATGTGCTATGGCCTCTAAATGAGGTTGTAACAAATTTGCTCCTAAAGCACAGTTAAAACCTATGGTTAATAATGGAATATGAGATACCGAAATTAAAAAAGCTTCTGCTGTTTGACCCGATAAAGTACGACCACTGGCATCTGTAATTGTTCCGCTTAACATAATTGGAATTTCAATTTTTCTTTCCGCTTTAACTTCTTCAATAGCAAATAAGGCAGCTTTCGCATTTAGGGTATCAAAAACGGTTTCAACCAATAACAAATCTACTTCTCCATCAATTAAAGCTTCTACCTGCTGTTTGTAAGCAAGGCGCAAATCTTCAAAAGTTACGGCTCTAAAACCAGGATCATTTACATTTGGTGACATACTTGCCGTTCGGTTTGTTGGCCCAATGGACCCTGCAACAAATCGGGGTTTATCTGGTTCAATTTCCGAAAATTCAATAGCAACTTCTTTTGCAAGTCTGGCCGATTCATAATTTAATTCGTAAACTAAATTTTCCATTTCGTAATCAGCCATGGCTATGGTCGTTCCAGAAAAAGTGTTCGTTTCAATAATATCTGCGCCTGCTTTAAAATATTTTCTGTGTACTTCTTTTATTGCTTCCGGTTGGGTTAATGAAAGCAAATCATTATTACCTTTTAAAGGGAATTTGATAGCTTTTAAAACGCTCACCTCTAAAGTCTTCCTCAGTAAAATTATATTGCTGTAACATGGTACCCATTGCACCATCTAAAATCAATATTCTTTCCTGTAATATATCTTCAATTTTATTCATTTTTCAATTCTTTAAATTCTCTTTTACCCCAAATAACGTTATTCCAAAATCTCTCGTGTAAAAAGTATAGTACGGGTTTAGTCGCTAGTTCTATAAGAGCTATTGATGAAGCATGCTTTATGCTTTTTGTGAAAAAACTGGAAATAATAAAAGTATCCAGGGTACCTAATATTCTCCATGTTACTGCTTTTACTACACTTCGCTTTTTGGTATCGGCTGTTTTTACATGCGGTAAATCTTCAACTTTTTTACCCCATTTTACATTATTCCATGCCCTTTCATGAAAAAAATAAATTACCATCTTGGTAATTATTTCGAAACCGCCAATTGCTACTGCTTTTCTTACATCCCCTCCAGTTACAAAATAAGCAATAACCATGGTATCCAAACTAGCAATTATACGCCAGGTTGTAGCTTTTACTACACTTCTGCGTTTGGTTTCACCTTTGGCATAATGTTTATGTCTTATTTTTAGAGTCATATTATGCTTTTAATGCTTGATCCAAATCTTTAATTATATCATCCACATGCTCCAGGCCAACAGAAACCCTCACTAAACCATCGGTTATACTTACTTCTAATCTCTCTTGTTCGCTCAGTTTACTATGTGTAGTTGAAGCCGGGTGAGTTACTATAGACCTTGTGTCGCCTAAATTAGCAGATAAAGAGCACATATTAATATTGTCTAAAAATTTTCTGCCCGCTTTAATACCTCCGTTTACTTCAAAAGCAACGATATTTCCACCCAGTTTCATTTGTTTTTTTGCAATTTCATATTTTGGGTGAGATCTTAAAAAAGGGTACTTAACCCAATTTACATTTAACTGACTTTCTAAAAACTCTGCCACTTTTAAAGCGTTTTCACAATGTTTATCAACTCTAACCGCTAATGTTTCTAGACTTTTTGATAAAATCCAGGCATTAAACGGAGATAATGCAGGGCCGGTATTTCGTGAAAATAAGTAAATTTCTCTAATCAGATCCGATCTACCAACAGCTATTCCGCCTAAAACCCTTCCTTGCCCATCTATTAATTTAGTTGCTGAATGAATAACAATATCAGCACCAAATTCAATTGGCTTTTGCAAATACGGTGTTGCGAAGCAATTATCAATAATCAATAGTAGCTTATGTTTTTTTGCTATTTTATTTAATAATTCCAAATCTATAATGTCTACTGCCGGATTTGTAGGTGTTTCTGCATATAAAATTTTTGTGTTAGTTTGAATCAAACTTTCAATTTCATCAACATCATTTACATTAAAGTAGGAAGTTTCTATATTCCATTTTGGCAAATATTTAGTAAATAAGGAATGTGTCGAACCAAAAACTGAGCGCACCGAAACAATATGGTCACCACTGTTTAATAAGGCCCCAAATGTTGAAAAAATTGCTGCCATGCCTGTTGCAAAGGCATAACCACTTTCTGCTCCTTCCATTGCCACAATTTTATCTACAAATTCAGTTGTATTCGGATTAGAGAATCTGCTATATAAATTCTTTTCTTTTTCTTCAGCAAAAGAAGCACGCATATCTTCGGCATCATCAAAAACAAAACTAGAGGTCAAATACATTGGAGTTGAATGCTCACTGAATTGTGACCGTTTATTTTGTATTCTAATTGCCTCTGTTTCAAAATGTTTATTGCTTTTCATCCTTTTGTCATTCCCATTAAATGGGAATCTATTTAAGTTACCTTATATTTTTTATTAAAATTACTAGCTCCCCGATTTTTCGGGAATGCCATTTTCTTTCATCCTTCTTGGTGATCCAACTTCTTACACCGCTTTTTCCGACAATCTTAATATATCACCAAAAACACCCCTGGCTGTTACTTTGGCTCCCGCGCCTGCTCCTTGAATTACCAATGGCCGTTGCCCATAGGATTCTGTATAAATTTCGAAAATTGAATCAGAACCTTGCACCTGACCTAAAGAGCTGTTTTTAGGTACGGAAACTAATTTTACTTTTAAGATTCCTTTTGTTTTTGAAAGATCTCCAGATAATTCGCCAACATATCTCAAAACATGCTCGTCTTGTTGCCCATCTTTAAGTTTTTGATATTCCTTATTCAATTCATTTGATCTTTCTAAAAACTCAGATACTGTTCCGCTTCTTAATTTTTCGGGGATCAAATTTTGAATTTGAACATCATCAATCTCATTTTCTAAATCTAATTCTCTTGCTAAAATTAGTAATTTTCTAGCAACGTCATTACCACTTAGATCTTCACGAGGATCGGGCTCTGTAAAACCTTGTTCAACCGCTTCAGACAAAATTTCATTAAAATCTTTATTTTCAATTGAAAAATTATTAAACAAATAACTCAATGATCCTGAAAATACACCTTTAATTTTTGTGATATTCTCTCCTGAATGATGTAATAACTTTATAGTATCAACTAATGGTAAACCTGCACCAACATTAGTTTCGTATAAATAATTTTTTTCATTTTCTTTGAGTTTTGATCTTAATTCCTTATAAAAAGAAAAATCAACCGTGTTGGCAATTTTATTGGAAGAAACCAGATCAAATCCATTTTCAATTAAAGGTAAATAATTTTGAACAAATTCTTTACTGGCCGTATTATCAACTGCAATAAGATTTTCTAAATGATTATTCTTCGCATATATAATTACGTCATTAATGGTATATCCTTGGTCTTTTTTATTTTCTAAACTCGTTTTCCAGTTTGCTTCTATTCCTTCATTATTTAACAGTATCCTTTTAGAATTGCAAATCGCGAAAATGTTTAAATTAATGTTTTTACGTTTAAGAATATCTTTCTTACTTTTTAGTATCTGATCAATTAAGGTACCGCCTACCAGGCCAACCCCGAAAATCGCAATATTGATATTAGTTGACACACCAAATATTTGACCGTGAATAACATTAACCGCTTTATGCAGGTCATTTTGCTCTAAAACCAAACAAATATTATCACCGGTAACCGTATTGTTTATTAATATTGGTTTTATCTTATTAACAGATAATGCATTATATGATTTATGAAAATTGCTTAAATTCTGACCGATAATAGAAACAACTGACAATTTATTTTTGATATAAATTCTATTAACATCCTTTGTTCTCAGGTCATCAGCAAATTCGAATTCCAATATTTCTTTGGCCTTTCCGGCATCATTTGCGCTAACAACAAAGCCAATTCCTCTTTCAGACGATCCTTGTGATATTATACTTATACTTATATTTTCTTTACTTAAAGCTGTAAAAATACGGGCATCAACACCTACCCTTCCCAATAAACCTCTTCCTTCAAGGTTGATAAGAGAAACATTGTTTTGAACGGTAACCGACCGGATCCCCTTACTAGTAGCATGTGATTTTATTAAAGTCCCTTTATTTTTATCATCAAAAGTATTTAGTAATCGCAATGGAATATTTTTTTCTACCAATGGAATTATCGTTTTAGCATGCAAAATATTGGCTCCAAAATTTGCTAATTCATTGGCTTCCTGAAAAGAGAGTTCTTCTATTTTTTGGGCATTAGGAACCAAATCAGGATTAGCAGTATAAATACCATTTACATGGGTATAATTTTCCAGTTCAATTGCATCCAAATAATTGGCAATTAAAGAAGCGGAGTAATTACTTCCGTTACGTCCTAAAGTAGTTGTTTCATTATTACTATTTGAGGCAATAAACCCGGTTACAATTTGTACATTACTATTGTTATTTTTAAAATGCTTTCTTACATTTTCTTTTGATATATCTTGTAGCGGAATAGCTTCACCAAAACTATTATCGGTTTTAATCAATTTTCTGGCATCCACATAATCCACATTTACACCTCTGTCATTCAGCATTTTGGAAACTAATTTAACTGACAACAATTCTCCTTGTGCTAATACCTGATCTTTAATTTTTACACTATAATCTCCCAATAGTTTAACTCCTTCAAAAATATTCTTCAAGAGAGAGAATTCTTGGTTAAAATCAACATTTTTATCAGGTTCTAACTGATAATTTTTAAAATCTTCAAAAGATTCAATATAGGGCTCATTGTTCTTTGCCGCTTCTAAAATTAGTTCCAGAGTATTTGTAGAGGATCCCCTTGCTGATAGAATCACTGCAATATTTTCCTGAGAAATAATTTTCGATTCTATTATATCCAAAACTCTGCTTAATCCTATTCCATTTGCCAGAGATTTTCCACCAAATTTCAATATTTTAATTTTCTTGTTCTTTAAACTCTTAACCTTGGGTTGTTCAAAAACGGGTTGTAATATATTTGTCAATTGATCAAATTCGATTAAAAAAGCATCATGTCCATGAATAGATTTTATTTCACCATAACTATTCTGAACACCTGCTTCGGTTAATAATTTTTGTGTTTCTTTATTTTCTTTTGGAACAAAAAAGAAATCAGAGTCAACTCCTACTTGAAAAATATTGGTCTTTATCCGGCTGGCTACTTCATTAAAAGATCCTCTGTTCCGAGTAATATCAACAGAACTAAGCAAATGATTCATCATTTTATATGTTTGCAAAGTAAAACGATTCTCTAATTTTTCTCCGTGATGTAAAAGCCAACTTTCTGTATTGAAATTACCTTGTTCTTTATTTTTTGTTCTATTAAATTTTTGTTTGAACGATTCTGCTGTGCGATAAAAAAGCATAGCCATCATACGTGCATCGTGAACCGGTTTGCTCGAATTTGACAAGATTTGTTGTTGGGTTTTATTGTGGGCTAAAATCCAATCTGATGCTTTCCAATCTGATGCTACGGGAATTAAATTTTCAATTAAATCGGGAAACAAAACTGCCATTTCCCAAGCAATTCCTCCGCCTAAAGATCCTCCAATTGCTACAAATAATTTCTTTACACCTAATTTTTCTAAACTAAAGCCAAATAATTTTGCAATATCTCTTGCCGTAAAATCTTCATAATTCTCTATAAAATTTGATGCCTTTTCGTCAAAGCCATTACCGGGAATATTAAATGAAATGATTGTATATTTATTGGTATCGATCAATTTACCCAAACCTATCAATGATTTCCACCAACCACTTTTACCTGCAACAATCGAGTTTCCAGTTAATGCATGATTCACCAATATTATGGGTGCGGTAAATAGTTCTTGTCCAAAAGTATGATAAGACAACTCAAATTCCGAGTAAAAATACCCGCTTTCTGTAGTGAAATTTTGTAATAATATGTATTTTAAATCTTTCAATTTCTTAACAAACTTTTTAAATTATTTCATCTTATGCTCATGAATAAAACATGATCATTAAATAATTGCAAAAAAGAAATTGTTAATATAAAAGGCCATAATTACCTAAGTAATTAGTCGTAGGTTATCTTCCCATATTGGTAGAAATTAGCACCTTCTTTATAAGTAAAGGGTTGCTAAGGCTTCATTGGGTCTAATCCCTCGGCCTTTCTTGATAACAATTTCAAAATACTTTCCCGTTAAACGGAGATCAGTATAAATAAATGAACTTTTTTGCAAATTAACGTATTTATTCCATTTTATACAAGAATTTAATGCTAAAAATATTTATTTCGTAACCTATACAATGTTTAAGATGTAATTCGCTTTAGTTTAAATTTAACTCAAAATGATAAATAAATGTTTTTTTTTGTTTTTTTGAATTGAGTTTTCTTAGCTTTGCGCAAATAATATTAGAGGACAAATTTGAACTGATTGCAACCTCAAAAAAAAATGCTAAAGCAGAATTTCCTTCTTTAGCCAGAACACAGTCAGACTTATTTATCTAAATATAAATTAAATAATATGTCATATTTATTTACTTCGGAATCTGTATCAGAGGGTCATCCGGATAAAGTAGCCGATCAGATCTCAGATAATTTATTGGATAATTTTTTAGCTTTTGATCCTAATTCGAAAGTTGCATGCGAAACTTTAGTGACTACTGGTCAAGTGGTTTTAGCCGGAGAGGTTAAGACAGAAACTTATATAGATGTTGCTAAAATTGCCCGAGAAACAATTAATAATATTGGTTATACCAAGGGTGAATATAAATTTGAAGGTGAAAGTTGCGGAGTAATATCATTAATCCATGAGCAATCACAAGATATCAACCAAGGAGTTGATAAAGGTAGCGATGAAGATCAAGGTGCTGGTGATCAAGGTATGATGTTTGGCTACGCAACTTATGAAACTGAGAATTATATGCCTTTAGCCTTGGATCTTAGCCATAGAATTTTAATTGAATTGGCTGATCTTCGCAGAGAGAATAAGGATATTACATATTTACGCCCTGATGCTAAAAGCCAGGTGACTATTGAATATTCTGATGAAAATATTCCACAGCGAATAGATACTATTGTAATATCAACCCAGCATGATGAGTTTGCTGAAGATAAAGTTATGTTGGCTAAAATTAAAACAGATATTATTAGCATGATAATTCCAAGGGTAATATCGCAATTGCCAAAAAATATTCAGGATTTATTTGATAAGAACATTGAATATCACATCAATCCTACTGGCAAATTTGTTATTGGTGGTCCACATGGAGATACAGGGTTGACTGGAAGAAAAATTATTGTGGACACCTACGGTGGTAAAGGTGCTCATGGTGGTGGTGCTTTTAGCGGAAAAGATCCGAGTAAAGTGGATAGATCAGCAGCTTATGCTTCACGCCATATAGCTAAAAATATGGTTGCTGCAGGAATATGTGATGAAGTTTTAGTACAGGTTTCCTATGCTATTGGTGTAGCAAACCCAACTTCAATTAACATAGATACTTATGGCACAGCGAAAGTTAATAAAACAGATGGTGAAATTTCTAAAATCATTGAAAATCTATTTGACATGCGGCCAGCAGCTATAGAAAAAAGATTAAAATTACGTAATCCTATTTACAGCGAAACAGCAGCTTATGGCCATATGGGTAGAACTCCAAGAAAAATAATTAAACATTTTCATTCTCCATATGCGGGAGATAAAACATTGGAGGTAGAATTATTTACCTGGGAAAAGCTTGATTACATTGATAAGCTTAAATCTTCTTTTGGATTATAAACCGATCTAACAAAATTATTCAAAAGGCTTGTTTTAAAATCAAGCCTTTTTTTATTAAAATTGCTATTTTTGTTTTAATAAACTAAAATGAAAATCTTATAATCAAAATTGGCGAATTACAAATCATAGAAAATTAGGAAGAGTTCGCTTTAAAAGTTTATACAATTAGATGAAAGCCATATTTCTTATCATCATGTCATTATTCTTTAAAGTTTCCTTTGCCCAGGAAATTGAAGCAAAATTAATAACAAAAACTCCAATTCAAATGGATAAATTTATTGGAATTGATGATTTAAACAATATGTATTTTATAGAGAATAGTATTTTGTATAAGAAAACTAAACAGCTCACTTTGTCATATAGTAACTTGAAACTGGGTCAATTATCTTCTGTAAATATTCAAAATCCATTCAAATTAATTCTATTTTATAAAGACTTTAATGCTGTCATAATTCTGGATAACAATTTAAATGAACTTAGCAATAAAATTGATTTTACTCTTGAAACGAAATTCAACAATGTATTATTTGTGAGTTCTTCATCAGAAAATAATATCTGGCTTTATGCCGATGACAACAAACTACATTTGTATAATTATCAAAAACTTTCTGATGAAATTCAAACCCAGCCTATTACTTTTTATCATAATGACTTTTTACCAAAATCTTTAATTAGTACGTACAAAAATGTTTGGGTTTTGTCTGATACCCAGAATCGTTCAATTCAATGAATATGGTAACTTTATACAATCTTTTAATATTGATGGGGTAGACAACCTTTTTCCTTATCGTAAAGGTTTCATTTATGTCAAAAATGATTCCTTTGTTTATCAATCGAAAGATAATTCATCATCAATTTCAATAGATTTTGATCATCCGTCAAAAGATATTTACATAAATAGTTCATCAATTAATATATATGATGGCAAAAATCTTTATCAATATAAATTTTTGTAGCTTAAATTCGCTATAAAACATAGAAATAAGCTATATTTTTTATAAATTCGCTTACCATAGTTATATATATTAATAATATCTCAAAAGGAGTGAATTTATACAAAAATAATTAATCTAACTAATAGTTTTAACTAGTACACTACTAAAAATTAAGATTTATGCACGTTGCTATTGCTGGAAATATTGGAGCCGGAAAAACCACATTGACAAATTTATTGGCGAAACATTATAAATGGGACCCACATTATGAATCGGTTTCAGAAAATCCTTATTTAGATGATTTTTATGGTTCCATGGAACGTTGGTCTTTTAATCTCCAAATCTATTTTTTAAATAGCAGATTTCGTCAGATCTTGGAAATTAGAGAGAGTGGTAAAAATATCATTCAAGATCGAACTATTTATGAGGATGCTAATATTTTTGCACCAAATTTGCATGCAATGGGTTTAATGACCAACAGGGATTTTGGTAATTATGAATCTTTATTTGAACTAATGGAACGTCTTGTTTCACCACCCGACCTTTTAATTTATTTACGTGCAAGCATTCCAACTTTAGTGGGTCAGATTCATAAACGTGGCAGAGAATTTGAAAATACGATTAGTATTGATTATTTAAGTAGATTAAATGAGAGGTATGAAGCCTGGATATCAACCTATACTAAAGGTAAATTACTCATAATAGATATTGACAATTTGAACATTGTTGATAAACCAGAAGATCTGGGTTCAATTATAGACCGGATTGATGCGCAAATTCATGGTTTATTTTAAAATTTATACATTTTCTTACAATAAAAAAACTCCCAGATTTGGGAGTTTTTATTTATATTTAAAATACAACTTACTTTTTTATATTTTTCATTACATCACCTTTCAACGTAGAATAATTGATCTTAAGTGCATTTACATTTCTTAACTCTTCCTTAATATCAGTAATAGTACCAACATTTGACTCAATATCTGCTTTAATTGATGTTGTTAATAAAGGAATTTCATCTTCTGAATGAGTTTCCCTTTCCGCAAAAATAAAATATTTAACATCCTTTATATCTGAAATTCTATCGTTCAATTGAATTTTATCACCTCCCTGACCTTTAACCTTGCCAACATAAATATAGCTAACTAAACTTTTTCGCTCTAATTTTTTAACCTCTGTTGCATAAGGTAATTGCGGTTTTTGGATTTTTAAAGTGGTTTCACGCATCACTGTGGTTACCATAAAAAAGAACAACAGCATAAATACAATATCAGGTAATGATGCGGTAGATATAGCCGGCATTCCTTTTTTCTTTTTTCTAAACTTTGACATAAAATTTATTTTGTTGGTTCAGCTTCAGAAATAATCTGAGGATATTTTGACTTAATATTTTTGATCTTATCTTTCAAACTTTGGTTTGAAAGATTATTTTTCGCATCTTTTAATAACTTGGTATAGGTAACTCCATACAACTTTTTAGATAATCGATTTCTCAATTCGGTATAAGCACCAACCAATTCATTCTGCACCGAGATATACGTACCATAAGATGTACCTCTATCACTTTCTAAAGATATAATTGCTTTATTAGGATGATCAGATGATGCCGGATCTTTCGCTCCTTCACACCAATCACATTCAGCTGGCTCTAAATCATTTCCTTGAGCATCTTTCATTGGATTTCCTATACCACCACCATTATCGATAAATTTTATAGCTTCTTCGCGAATTTGATCGATAGTCATAAAAGTTTCACCTTCCACTAAAATATCATTATTACGATTCACTGTAACAATAAAAACATTTTTTTCTTTTAGTTTAGGCCTTTCTAAATCTTCCGGTTGTTTTTCAGGTAATTTACGAGATATTCCTGTATCCACATCCATTGTAGTTGTTACTAAGAAGAATATCAATAATAGGAAAGCAATATCTGCCATTGACCCTGCGTTTATTTCCGGTAAATCTCTTCTTGCCATAATATTATTTTGATACTAATGATTTAACAAAGTCTGCTAACACACCTAATAATGCAACCCCACCCAATATTAAAGAATACAGGATTCCAGTACTTACCCATTTTGAAGTAGAACCAGCCTCTCCATCTTCCAATACAACACCTGATGCATTTAGTGTTGCGCCATCATCTGCCATGGCATATGCTATTGCCAACAAAACACCTAAGGCTGCTACTGAAATTAATGTTTTTTTAAGTAATTTAGGATGTTTAATTAAGTTCAATACAGAGAATACTACTGCTATAATTGCGGTAATATATAAAACTATTTTTGCGAAACTTACATAAGGAGATACTAGACTATTTTGTAAATCAACGCTTTCCTTTACAGCGTCATCTCCTTCCATTATAATCCTTATTAGAAAATAAACAGCAATTAAGCTTATTATTCCAGTGACTAAGGATAATATTTTAGATAGTTTTTCATTCATAATTTATTATTTTTTTCTGATCAAAAGATCAACTAATTTAATTGAAGCGTCTTCCATACTATTTACAATACCATCTATTTTAGATATTATATAATTGTAAAAAATTTGAAGAATAATTGCTACAACCAAACCAAATACAGTAGTTAATAATGCCACTTTAATACCACCAGCAACAACCGCTGGAGAAATATCACCTGCAGCTTCAATTGAATCAAAGGCACCAATCATACCGATTACTGTACCCATGAAACCAAGCATTGGAGCCAAGGAAATAAACAGAGACAACCAAGAAACATTTTTCTCTAATAATCCCATCTGTACACCACCATAGGAAACAACTGCTTTTTCTGCGGCGTCAACACCTTCATCCATTCTGTCTAAGCCTTGATAAAATATTGATGCAACCGGACCTTTAGTGTTTCTACAAATTTCTTTTGCAGCTTCAACTCCGCCTGAATTCATTGCTTCTTCAACACTATTCACCAATTTATCAGTATTGGTAGTCGCCATGTTTAGATAGATAATTCTTTCTATAGCAATTGCTAAACCCAAAATCAGGGTTACTAATACAATTCCCATAAAGAAGGGACCACCTTCAATAAAACGAAGTTTTAATTCTTGATGAAAAGTTTTGTCTTCAACAACTTGTTCTGTTTGTGCATAAATGCTTTGAGCTGAGCTTAAAAACATTAATCCTGTAATTGTAAGGATAGAAAATACTTTTTTCATTTTTGTAGATCTTTGTTATTTAAAATTTAGTTAACGGGTTAAAGATATAAAATTTTTGTTATAAAAACACTTAACGCGGAGAGAAAGGGATTCGAACCCCTGTTACAATTTCTCATAAACACGCTTTCCAAGCGTGCGCCTTAAGCCACTCGGCCACCTCTCCTTTAAAGTTATAATTTTAACTCGGCGGCAAGTAACAAAAAAAAATTTAATTGTAAAAATTTTTGGCTAAAAACTAAATCATTTCACCCCTCAATTGGGTTTCAAATACATTCTTAAATTCATTTTTCGATATCTTTGCTCCAATTAAATATTTCAATTTTGCTATGGCAGATTCAGTTGTAATATCCTTACCACTTATGATACCCAATTCTTTTAAATAACTACTAGTTTCATAATGACCCAATATAACACTTCCACTAATACATTGTGTTACGTTAACAATTGGGATATTATTATTTATAGCTTTTTCTAGTAAATTTATAAACCATGTTGATGTTGGAGCATTTCCTGCGCCATAAGTTTCTAATATAACACCATTCAAATTCGGAATTTCTAATATGCTTTTAACTACTTGCTTATTTATGCCCGGAAATAATTTTAGTATAACAATATTTGCATTGAAATTTTTTCTGACAATCAATTTCATGTTTTGATCAACTCTTTTTAAAACGCTTTCATTAAAATTCAAATGTACTCCGCTCTCTGCAAGTTGAGGGTAATTTGGAGAATAAAACGCTTCAAATTGTTCCGCACTTATTTTAGTTGTGCGATTAGCTCGATATAATTTATATTCAAAATATAAGCATACTTCACCTATTTTCGGTGCACCATTTTCTTTGGTTGCAGCAATTTGAATAGCAGTTATTAAATTTTCCTTTGCATCAGTTCGCAAATCTCCAATTGGTAACTGTGAGCCGGTAAAAATCACAGGTTTATTTAAATTTTCAAACATAAAGCTAATCGCTGAAGCTGTATATGACATGGTATCGGTTCCGCTCAAAACAACAAATCCATCAATTTCAAGATAATGCTTTTCAATAATATCGGCAATTTTAACCCAATATTTGGGGCTCATATTTGAAGAATCTATCGGGTTTTCAAATGATGTTGTTTGTATATTGCAATCTAATAGCTTCAGTTCGGGTATTTTTTGTTTAATATGATCAAAATTAAAAACCTTTAATGTGTTGCTTTTATAATCTTTAACCATACCGATAGTACCACCGGTATAAATTAATAAAATATTTGGTATTTTTGCATTCATTAAATTAAATTATTTGCATGCTTTTTGATGTAAAAGTATCAATTAATTTTAAAAATAAATTAAAAATATGTCAGGTTCTTTTTTATTGATTATAATAATTGGCTTAGCGGGAATGTTTGTTCAAAGCCGATTAAAGAGTAAGTTCAAAAAATATTCTAAATTACATTTAAAAAATGGTTTAAGCGGGAGAGAAATTGCGGAAAAGATGTTGACAGATAATGGAATTTATGATGTTAAGGTTATTTCCACACCTGGTCAATTGACGGATCATTACAATCCACAAATCAAAACTGTAAACTTAAGCGAATCTGTTTATAATGAAAGGAATGCATCGGCAGCTGCTGTTGCTGCTCATGAATGTGGACATGCAGTTCAACATGCACAAGCATATCCATGGCTACAATTGAGATCAAAATTAGTTCCAACTGTTGGGATATCGTCAAAACTTGCCTCATTCATATTGATCGCAGGAATATTTACAGTACAATCTTTTCCGCAATTACTTTTAGCAGGAATAATATTGTTTGCAGCAACTGTTGTTTTTAGTATTGTGACATTACCAGTAGAATACGATGCCAGTAACAAAGCTTTAGCCTGGTTAGAAAACAAAAATATGCTCAGTAATGATGAACATGATGCCGCAAAAGATGCATTGAAGTGGGCGGCCAGAACTTATCTTGTTGCAGCCTTAAGTTCAATAGCAACTCTACTCTATTATATCAACATTTATAGCAGCCGAAGCTAATCCTAAGATAAAAGTTAATGATTTCCGGTTTTGGTTCGGATTTAATCTAAATCTAAAATCACTAAGTCAATACTGTTTAAATTTTCAATTGTCTATCGATTTGTTGGTCTAGAGAGATAAATGTTTCTGTACGAGCGACACCTTTTATATGCTGAATCTGATGATTCAACACCTGCATCAAATGCTCATTGTCTTTACATAATATTTTAACAAAAATGGCATAATTCCCTGTGGTGTAATGGCTTTCAATAACTTCATCAATTTCCTTTAATCGTTTTATAGCCTCTTTATATTTACTTGAACTATCTAAAAAAATACCAACAAAGGCCAATGTTTTAAAACCTAAGACTTTGGGATTAATTATAAATTTTGATCCCGATATTAAACCTGAAGCTTCTAATTTTCTTAAACGTTGATGAATTGCGGCTCCAGAAATTCCGATTTCACGTGAAATACTTAATATCGGAGTTCTTGCATCTATCATTAATTGATTCAAAATAATCTTATCAATACCATCAATTTTAACAAGCGAATCTTTCATACGTTTAAAATTATAAGTAAAAATAAAAAATAAAAGGATATGATAAATCATACCCTTTATATTTATTGCAATTTATAATTAAATTCTGTTATTCAGGATGAAGGACAAAATCTTCCATAAATTTAGTTGTATAGTTACCAGCAACATAATCCGGGTCATCCATCAATTGACGATGAAACGGAATAGTAGTTTTAACCCCCTCAATAACAAATTCATCTAAAGCTCTTTTCATTTTATTTATCGCTTGTTCCCTTGTTTGTGCAGTGATTATCAATTTAGCTATCATTGAGTCGTAATTCGGAGGAATGGTATAACCTGCATAAACATGAGTGTCTAATCTAACACCATGACCACCTGGAGCATGAAATATAGTTATTTTACCGGGTGAAGGCCTAAAATTATTAAAAGGATCTTCAGCATTAATTCTACATTCTATCGAATGCTGCGTTGGGTAATAATTAATTCCAAGAATAGGAATACCTGCCGCAACTTTAATTTGTTCGCATATCAGATCAAAATTGGCAATTACCTGTTCAGTAATTGGATGTTCAACTTGAATACGCGTATTCATTTCCATAAAATAGAATTTTTTGTGCTTATCCACTAAAAATTCAACAGTCCCTGCGCCTTCATATTTAATAGATTCGGATGCCCTAACAGCGGCATTCCCCATTTTTTCACGCAATGATTTGGTCATAAAAGGAGATGGAGTTTCTTCAGTTAATTTTTGATGTCTTCGTTGAACAGAACAATCTCTTTCTGATAAATGACAAGCCCTACCCTTGGAATCACCAATAATTTGAAATTCAATATGTCGTGGTTCTTCAATTAATTTTTCCATATACATTGCATCATTTCCAAAAGCAGCTTTTGCTTCCTGACGAGCAGATTCCCATGCATTTTGAATATCTTCAGGATGCCACACAGCCCTCATACCTTTTCCACCACCACCGGCGGTTGCTTTAAGCATTACCGGATAACCAATTCTTTTTGCCGTTTTTACAGCAACCGGCAAGGACGATAAAATGCCATTTGAACCTGGAATTGTCGGTACACCTGCTTTTTTCATTGTAGCAATGGCAGAAGCTTTATCACCCATTAAGTTGATCATTTCTTCTGTTGCACCAATAAATTTTATACCATGCTCTTTGCAAATTTTCGAAAAACGTGCATTTTCAGCTAAAAATCCGTAACCCGGATGTATAGCATCTGCATTAGTAATTTCGGCAGCGGCAATTATATTTGAAATTTTTAAATATGACTCATTACTAGGTGGAGGACCAATACACACTGCTTCATCTGCAAATCTAACATGTAAACTCTCTTCATCGGCTGTTGAATAAACAGCAACTGATTTAATGCCCATCTCCCTGCAAGTCCTAATTATCCGAAGAGCAATTTCTCCTCTATTGGCTATTAATATTTTTTTAAACATAATTTCTTAAAATTATAAAAGCATTTACTAAACCCATCAATATTATTTTAATTATAATGATGTGTTAATAAAATAGGATTAATTAAGATGGATCAATTAAAAATAAAGGTTGGTCAAATTCAACTGGTGAAGAGTCGTCTACCAATACTTTTATTATTTTGCCTGCAACTTCTGACTCAACCTCATTAAATAGCTTCATCGCTTCAATAATACAAACAGTATCGCCAACATCAATAGTATCGCCAACTTTCACAAACACCGGTTTGTCAGGAGATGGTTTTCTATATAATGTGCCAATTATTGGTGACTTTATTTCAATGTATTTTGAATTATCTTCATTAGTTTCTTCAGAGTGAACTTTAGATTCTGATTGGATGATTGGCGGTGATATTTCTGGTTGTAGTTGAATAGGCACTTGGGTTTGTACCGGTTGTTGAATAATTGTTGTTTCTGTTTTATCAGGCCCCGTTTTAATAGTAATTTTGATGTCTTTCATTTCCAATTTCACTTCAGTGGCACCTGATTTTGCAACAAATTTAATTAGATTTTGAATATCTTTTAATTCCATAATTATCTATTTTTGAGTATGTTTTATTTTGTGTTATATGCCCATTGCAAATATATTGACCCCCATGAAAAACCGCCTCCGAATGCTGTAAAAATTAATTTATCCCCTTTTTTTAATTGGGATTCGTAATCGGCTAATAGCAAGGGTAATGTTGCTGATGTTGTATTTCCGTATTTATGAATGTTTATCATCACTTTTGAGGCGTCTAAATTCATTCTGTTTCTGGTAGCCTCAATAATACGTTTATTAGCTTGATGCGGTACTAACCAGGTAACATCATTATTGGTCAGATCATTTTGTTTCATTATTTTTTCGCTGGTATCTGCCATGTTAAAAACTGCATTTTTAAAAACGGATCTTCCATCTTGCTTGATATAATTTAATTTATCATCAATATTGTCTTTAGTTAATGGTAAAACTGACCCTCCAACGGCAACTTTTAAAAATTCTCTACCAAACCCATCAGTTCTTAAATATTCGTCCTTTAATCCTAATCCATCTTCGTTTGGCTCAAACAATACGGCTCCGGCACCATCTCCAAATATGATACACGTTGTTCTATCAGTATAATCAATCATTGAAGAGCATTTATCTGCTCCAATTAACATAATCTTTTTATATCTACCTGACTCTACATAGCTGGAAGCAACTGACATTCCGAACAGAAAACTTGAACATGCAGAATCCAAATCAAAGGCGAATGCCTTTTTAGCTCCTATATTCGCAGCGACATAGGATGAAGTTGATGCAGCTTGCATATCCGGTGTCGCTGTAGCGACAATTATTAAATCAATTTCCTCCGGGTTTATATTATTTTTCCCTATTAGTTCTTCGGCAGCCTTAATAGCCATAAAGGAGGTTCCCTTATTCTCGCCTTTTAAGATTCTTCTTTCTTTTATTCCCGTTCTTGATGTTATCCATTCATCATTTGTCTCGACCATTGTTTCCAATTCTTTATTTGTAAGAATATAATCAGGAACATATTTTCCGACAGCAGTTATTGCAGCAGTTATTTTACTCATATATAATTTTTTACTGTTTATAAAAATAAACTCAATTACAAATTAAAAACAGAGTCCAAAAGTAATAAAATTAAATAGCCATTTTATCAAAAAATGTCATTTTTTGACCATTTTTTATTAAAATCATCAAAAAAACCCTCAAAATTGAGGGTTTTCAACATATTTTTGAAATATTAAATTATGCTTGGTTTTCTGTAGAGTCAATTAAAATTTGACCTCTATAATATAATTTACCTTCATGCCAGTGTGCACGGTGATATAAATGCGATTCACCCGTTGTTGGGTCTTTTGCAATTTGAGGAACAATTGCCTTATAGTGCGTTCTTCTTTTATCTCTTCTTTGTTTCGACGTTTTTCTTTTAGGATGTGCCATCTCTACTTATTTTTATTTATTAGTAACTTTTTTAAACCTTCCCATCTCGGGTCAATTTCATTTAAATTATTCTCTTTGGGTTGTAATTCTTCAAGCTTTGCTAAAATATCTGATTGTAATGTACCATCTTCAATTCCCGGATGAATCTTTTTTTTCGGAATCGCCAAAACAATCATTTCATAAATAAATTGTGCAACATTGATTTGATGCTCTCCGTGTGGTATAATTATAATCTCCTCATTATCATCATTAAACTCTTCTCCAAAATTTACTACTATTTTTAAAACACCTTCAACAGGTAAATCAAATGGTTCGTTTGTAACATCGCAAGCAATGTTTACCTTACCTTTGGTTGAGAAATGAAGTTCTAAAAAAGTACTCTTTTTTATAAAATTTAATTTTACAATAAGATCAGCATCTAAAAATTCATCGAATTTAAAAGCTTCAAAGAACTGTTTTTCAATTTTATATTCAAAATTATGAGATCCTTCTTTTAAACCAAAAAAAGTTACTTCAAAATCATTAATCATTTTCATTTGAACACAAATTTGAGCGCGCAAAGATAGTAAATTATACAATATTAAAAAATTCTTGTGATTAAATTCTTTTTTTTATTTTTTTAATTAACTTTTAATTTATTTTCAACTAACAAGTTGTTTTCGCTTCTTGATTTAAATATAGAAATAGCCATAAATAAAGCTTCTTTAAAAGATCCGTTGTCTGCAATTCCTTTTCCAGCTATATCATATGCCGTACCATGATCTGGTGAAGTTCTTATTTTATCCAATCCGGCAGTAAAATTAACTCCTTCACCAAATGCCAGAGTTTTAAAAGGTGCAAGACCCTGATCATGGTACATTGCTAATATTCCATCAAATTTTTTATAATTTTCACCACCAAAAAAACTATCTGCCGCATAGGGACCAAACACCAATTTCCCTGTATCCTGAATTTCTTTTATGGTAGGAATAACAATTTCATCATCTTCAGATCCAATTAGACCTTGATCCCCACAATGTGGATTTAAACCTAAAACCGCAATTTTCGGTTTTACAATATTAAAATCTTGTACTAAAGAATCATGCATAATTTCAACTTTCTTTTTAATCAGATCTGGTGTTATTGCCTTTGACACTTCATCAATAGGAATATGACCGGTTATCAAACCAACTCTTAATTCGTTAGTCATTAAGATCATTAAACTCTCTCCTTCCAAAACTTCTTCCAAATATTCTGTATGACCATTAAATCTAAAATTATCAGATTGAATGTTTTGCTTATTAATTGGAGCCGTTAACAATAAATCAATTTCATTATTTTTTAATGCCTTAGTTGCACTTTGCAGAGATTTGAATGCGTATTTGCCAGACACTGAAGTTGCTTTACCCAATTCAAGATCAACCATTTCTTTCCACACATTACATAAATTTACTTTGTGATGAACAATTTTTTTTATATGATCAACCCCGTGAATGTTAGTATCAATTTGCAAGACCTTTTTATGGTAACTTATAACTTTAGAGGAGGCAAAAATAATCGGAGTACAAAAATCGAGCATACGAACATCTTCAAATGTTTTTAATATTATTTCGATTCCAATTCCGTTTAGATCACCAACCGTAATACCAACTTTTATTTTTTCAGTTCTTTTCACGCTTATAATTTTTTTACAAATTTAATTATTAAATAATTTTCATTCCTAGCTGCTTTCAACTCCTGAATAATTATTAATTTTGCATTGGAAATAGTTTAATATTTTAATTTTACTATTTGGCAAATTTAATCAATATTAATTAGAATATGTTTACAGGAATAATAGAAGAATTAGGCGAAGTTGTCAATTTAAAAACAGATAAAGAAAATTTACATTTAACAGTTAAAAGTAATATCTCTTCTGAATTAAAAATCGACCAAAGTTTATCACATAATGGCATTTGTTTAACCGTAGTTGAATTGAATGATAAAACACATACTGTTACGGCAATTAAAGAAACTTTGATCAAATCAAATATTGGTAATTTAAAATTAGGTGCAAAGGTCAACTTGGAAAGAGCAATGCAGTTAGGGTCCAGATTAGATGGTCATATTGTTCAGGGCCATGTAGATCAAGTTGGAAAATGTTTAGATATCAAGGAGACCGACGGAAGTTGGTTTTATACTTTCGAATATGATGCTGAATACAACAATCTTACCATTGAAAAAGGATCAATAACAATAAATGGAGTTAGCCTTACGGTTGTAAATTCAAAAGATAATAATTTTGGTGTTGCTATAATTCCATATACACATGAACATACTAATTTTCATGAAATTAAAGTAAACGATTACGTAAATTTAGAATTTGATGTTATCGGAAAATACGTAGCGAAATTGCTTGTGAAATAATTACTTTTTTGAATTATTGTATATTTTTTTAATGGCATAAACTATTGCCACTGCAAACAACCCAATAATTCCTCCGTCAATTGGCAAACCTGGTGGTGGTGGTGGTGGTCCTTGCGCAAATGCCACATTTGCAATAAAAATAAAAGCTAAAAATATTATTGCCTTAAAGTACTTGTTTGCCATACAATTTTTTTCTTCTTAGATTTTTATAACGTAAATAAATCTAATTTGTTGCAAATATATAAAAAGGATTAAAACATATATCAACAACTATTAAATATTTTAATATTTATTTGACTAAATCTTTAAAGGTTAACATAATTAATTCAAAATAAATATAAAATTAATATTTTTCGGTTAAATAAAATAATTTAATCTTATTTAAAATAAATAATTATCCCTGATGAAATTTCACAGTAATATATTAAAAAAGGTCAAAAAAATCAAATGATTATTTTGGCCTTTGGGTGGACCCAGAAGGGCTCGAACCTTCGACCCCCTGATTATGAGTAACATGACAAATACAACAAACTAGATTAAATATTAACATATATTATTGATTTACTGAGTTTAATGAAAATATCATTAATTTTAGTTCTAATTAAAATTAATACTTTGCGTGCAAATTGAGTGCAAAATATTTTATGCCTTTGAAAGATATGAGTACGAATATAACACTTTCATTGGACAGTAGTAGAAAAAAATTAGATAATACCTATCCAATAATTTTACGTCTAAGTCATTTAAGGAAAACGACATACATTTTCCAAATAGGCCTTATACCAGTTGTAAAATATCGTTTTATTCACTTTGAGCTGTTTCAAGGTTCTGATAACTCCCAAATCGGATTGTTCAACTAAACGAATAATTTCGTATTTCTCTCTTTGACTGTAATGCATGTATCTCTTCCGTTTTAATCTTCCCATTTAAGTTTTTTTTCAAGTCTCGATTATCTAACGAAAGTTCTGCAACCAGTTCCTTCAGAGAACGGTTCTCATCTTTCAATTCTTTTACTTCAGAAGTATTGGCCTCACGCATGGTATCACCTGATAATCTTTTTTTCCCAGCTTCCATGAAGTCTTTGCTCCATTTATAATACAAGCCTTGAGACAGCCCTTCTTTACGACATAGCTCTGCAATGGTCATTTCACCACGCATTCCTTCAATAATAATTCTGATTTTTTCCTCTGAAGAGTAGTTTCTTCTTGTTTTTCGCTTCAGCTCACTAATTAGTGAGCTAGCATTCTTCTTTTTTGACATTTGTTTTGCTTTTAAAGGTTAATAAATATATTAAATCTATCTCTTAGATTTAACCCTTTAAAAGTTCACTTTTTGCTGACACTATACACTACTTCTTTAAGACTCATAATGATAATCAATAACTACTTCATCTGCATACAGTTTACCTTCTTTAACTTCTATTTTCGTGTTTTTAGGAACAAAAATCAGCACTGCAGAATTTTCATTCTCTATATTAAAAGTAAAATCTCCTTTAGCACTTTGAGTAATAAATGCTCTTTTGATAGCATCGTATATTTTTATTTCATTTTGTCCAATAGAAATTGTTAACTCTTTAGTTTCTGGATTTGGGTTATAATACAAGTAACTTGGGAATGCTTCTTCTTTATAGAAATCTGTTGCCAATAAATCCAATTGTAAAATATTCTCAATATTAGTTCTTGAAATAATTGATCCTGCAACTCCTACGTGACCGCTGCCATATACACTAAATTGGGAAACTTTAGGGTTATCTTTGTTCCATTTCATTCCATCACCTATTGCAACAGGCGCCTTTAAATCCAAATACAACCCTTCTTTTTCGTAATGAGACCTTTTGATAAGTCCTTCATAGGCAAGCACTCCTTTTGTATGCTCTTTTTCTTCTGGAATTGTTTGATGTTCATCTGGTATCTCATACGGATAAAATAAACGAGAAGCATTCGCTGCATTTAACATCCATTTTCCAATAGTATTAGCATAACGTTGATCGTAACGAACCATAGGAACAAGTGGCCACATAGTATCATACGTATTCATTAAAAAAGCAAAACCTCCATTATGGATCGTACTACCTACCAAGCCAGATACATCATAACCGTTCCAGTTATCGACAAGTACTCCCCAGCCTTCTCTACAAGTAGAATCACCATCAAAGGTCCAATCTAATAAATTAGAAAAGTCGTAATTTGTACCTTGTTCAGCATTCATTCTTGCCGCAACATAAGCCCCAAAAGGCATTAAAATTTCATAAAAATAATTTTGTTTTTGACTTAAGAGAGTTTCTAATGATGATTTTGCCCCTTCTAAATACTTAGGGTCACCAAATCTTTGATAAGCTGAATACAGTACATAGGCATGACCTGCCGCTGCATCTTGTTGGGTACAAATCCACGTTTTCTTCGACTCCATCGTAGCATAGTCAAAGAAAGAATAATCATAATTACCATTCAAAACCACATCTGCATCATAAAATTTATCTGCTATTGAACGAAGTATGGTTTCAAAATCTTTTTCTTCTGGATAAAAATCTGCCATTGCATAAAACATTACATTAGGGTATACATCATACCACCAATCTCTTGCATAACCACCACCCAATTGAGCAACTTCGGGACAGGTGTTATTCATTATAATATTCCATTTTGTTTCGCTATTAAAATAATTTTTTAACATCCCAACATAATTTTCACCATTTTGATCTGATTTGTCAATACCTACCAGACTCGCTCCCAATACAGATCCAATACTGGCTAGAGATTCATGAAAAATTCCTTTATAATTTTCTGTGCCTTGCCTTGCATCTCCCATTGCTGTATAAATTCCATACGTTTCCTGATCAAAATTTTTACGGGAATTATCCTTCCAAATCATTGGCCAGTATTCTCCAGTTTGATTAACATCATACACTTTTGCATCATAATCTTTTGCCATTTGGCTGAAGTCAATTATTCTAAAAGGTTTCGGTAGATTAGGCATTGCCTCAACTCGCTTTATGTATTTTTGCTTAACAAGATTAACCTTTTCAAATTTTGGTATAGTTTGACTACATGAAATAAGAAATAAACTTCCAATAATTACTGATATACTAAATATTCTATTTATTTTCATTTTCTACAATTTTTTGTTGTTTTAAAAGTTGTTTCGCTATAATTATTGAAATTAATTGTAGTGTACCAATAATTAATAATGCATACCTTAATGCTATATCTGCATTTAAAAAGTAAGCAATCCCTAAAAATGTACCAGCTCCTATAAAGCGCCCTACGAATAATCCAAACTCATGGTTTAATATATAAGAAAACTCATTTCTGTTTTCAATTTTTGAAAGTAAATCTATCACTTTCAATTGTATTGGAAAATACGCGATGTCAAGTACAGGTCTGGCAATTAACAACAAAAATACAAAAACAATTACCCCAACACTGTTGAACATAACACCATTAACTAAAGAAGCAAAGAAAAACACTATTAACCCAATACTAAAAACAATTAATCGATCCTTTGGTTTTGAATATTTTCCCAAAATCAACATGGCTACTGCAGAAATTAATGCCCCTATTGATAGTGCTGTTCCCAAAATACCTTCTGAGTGAAAAAATTTCATCATTAACATTGCTGGAGCAGTTACAATAAATCCTTGAGCCAATCCTTTTAATAATGCCAATTGAAGCATTTTTTTCCAAAGTTTATGAAAATCAAAATAAAGGAATTTCTCGCTTTTTGGTTTCTCATACTTACCAAAATGAAATACTATTGAAGCTATAATGGTAATAATAAAAACAATTATAGTTACAACCTTATATCCCGCATTAATTTCTTCATTTGACCCTCCATTTCCACTTATTAAGTACCATCCAATAATTACCGGAACTATGGCCGCAGTTAATGTATAAGTAAAAGTTTCAAAGCCATAATAAAAATTCCTAGCTCTGTCGGTAGTTGTTGAAAGTACAAGATAATCTCTGTTTGCCCAATAAAATCCAAATGACATTCCCATAATCAAACCAGCAGATACTAATCCAAAATAATTAATTTCATCAAGAGACATCATAAACATCATAGAAATCCCACTTAATAGCATTCCTAGTGAAAACAATCTTTTGATATTTATTCGATTTAATAAATAACCATTAATAAAAAATGTAATTGGTATTCCAGTATAAATTGCCAATTGGTAAAACATTACTTTTGATGGATCATTTGAATTTCGCATGATATAGGATGCCACGAAAATATCTATAACTGGCAATACAAAAGCATAAATTACATTTGTGGCGATTAAAATTTTCGCACTTTTTGAAAAATCTTTAAAACCTATTGAATTTATTTTACTCATAATATTTTAATTGGGTTAAAATTTCTTTGATTGAGAAGCTAGCTTGACAGACAAATTCATCTGAGGCTCCATAATAAATTTTTACAATATCACCGTCAACTATGTGACCGTTGGTAAAAACTACGTTACCAAAAAAACCAGTTTGTTCATATTCTGCTATTGGCTCCATGATTGGCTCCTCTGATCTAGCAATTACTTTTGATGGATCATCAAGGTCTAATAATATAGCTCCTAAACAATATCTGTTTTCCATTGTTGCCCCATGATAAATCATTAACCAGCCCTTCTCTGTTTTAATTGGTGCAGCTCCAGCTCCTAGTCGTTTACTATCAAATTTTCCTTCACGAGTTTTGGCTATACACTTATGATTTCCCCAATGAATACCATTTGGTGATTCTGCCACCCAAATATAATTACCCCCTAATTCTGGGCTACTGGGACGATGTAGTGCGTAATATTTCCCGTTAATTTTTTCTTCAAAAATAGCACAGTCTTTATTATGAGGGCTAAAAATCATTCCCTTTTTCTCATAATTTTTCCAGTCTTTGGTAGTTCTCAATCCAACTCCTACTCCGTTTGCTGACACCATTGTATATGTTAAATAATAGGTGTCATCAATTTTAGAAACTCTACAATCTTCAATACCATAAGCCTCGTATTCTCCTTCTCCAAATAGTGCAGAATATTCTTCCAATTCAAAAAAAGTTGTTCCATCATCACTAAAAAGTAGTCTGAGATGGGAAATAGTTGTTAAATAATCCGTTCCATCATAATTGATGACCCTAGCATCTGATGTATCCAATTTAGAATCTTCTAAATTAAAATTTATAATCTCTAATTTTCCTGTAGCATTGTATATAGGAACTGATAATATTCCTTCTTTTTGAACTGTCCTCTCAGCTACACGCACTAGTAGTCCTATTTTTCCATTAAACTCAAATACTCCTGGGTTGAGCAAACACTCAATAATCATGTGATTATTACTAGGTATTAAGTCTTTAGGAGATAATAAAGGATTTTGTTCATCTCTTTTAGCGATATCAGCCATTTATTTAATTTTAATTAAAAAGGTAAGTAAAAATATTTAATTGAAATTAAAAACTCTGTTGAATTATTTATAAAATATTTACTTGGTGTTTCCTCTTTAAAAAACTTATGGTCAGCCAATCTATTCCTTACTGTGGGATTTCCAGATTGTTAATGTAGTTAGTAAATAATTAGTTAATTCTACATAGCAAATAATAATCCATAAAAAAACATATATTCTTTATAATATTTTTATTCAATATGGTTTAAAAAGAATGAAAATATATTAAATAAAAATAAAATATGTTTGCATGCAAATTGAGTACAAATAAAAAGGCTTAAAAGTAATTATTACTCAAAAGCCTTTATTTTGAGTGGACCCAGAAGGGCTCGAACCTTCGACCCCCTGATTATGAGTCAGGTGCTCTAACCAACTGAGCTATGGGTCCAAAATCGGAGTGCAATATTACTATTTTTTTATATTATGTACAATATTTATTAATGATTTATTATTTTTGGTTTTCTATAAATCTAAATTACAAAAATATGCTTGAGAAATTAAATTTTATTGTCCTTTTGTTTTTTATTTCCTTTATTACTATTGCCCAAGAAAAAACAGTTATAGACAATAACCCAAACTATAAATTCCAATCTGAGAAAAATGTTTCCTCCCAAACAACAGTTCCTGCTTTTCAAGGATATTGGAGTTTTGGAGGAAATATTGGTCTTGCTTTTTGGAACGGAGGAACCGATATACTAATTGCTCCAAAAGCATATTATCACGTAACACCAATGTTTTTAACAGGATTTGGTATTACTTATATTTATTCTGATTTTGACGATAATTTTTTTGGATATCATTCTAATTCGATAGGAGGAAGCATATTAGCTGCTATCAGACCGGTCCCTTATTTGCAGTTTTCTGCAGAATACGAAGGTCTAAATACTAATCGAGGAGGATATCTACCTGGAAATTATTGGAACAATGCAATTTATTTAGGAGCATCTTTTGTTTCCGGAAATGTATCGTTCGGGTTTAGATATGATGTGCTTTATGATAGTAACCAAAGTGTATATGGTTCAGCATTTAATCCGATTATTGGTTTCTATTTTTAAAATAAACCTTTTGACATTCTTTTTGTAATATAAGAATAGTAACTTTTTCTGATAATATATTTATCTCTAAATCCTGAAGTTCTAATATTTGATCTTCAGAAACATCAATTCGGTAAAGAAAATTCGAATATGCAGAAAAATTATTACGAATTAAATCAACCAGTAGATTTTGTAGGCCTGTGACAACATTTTGAGCTGTACTGTTTTCCAATATATCAAATTCTATTCCTACCAAACCCGCGTCCTTATTAATTTGTCTGATTAGATTTTTTAATAACTTTTCTTTTTGAATTTGATCTATTAATAAAAGAACATCTTTATTTTTTGACAACATTATATTTTTCTGTGCATTAAACTTTTCCCAAAATTAATAAACTCATTTTTCTTTGCATCGGATAGCGAAAGCATTTCAATGCTTTCAAAAGCTTTTAAAGTATATTTTTCAATTTCTCCGAGCAATAATTTATCAACTTGATATTTAGTAAACAATTCTTTTACATGCTGTATTTTAGTTTCAGAATTGAGATCATTATTGTACCATTTCAATAATTCTTCTCTATCAGTACTAGATGTCAATTCAAGAGTTTTTATATATAAAAAAGTCTTTTTATTTTCTGATATATCTCCACCAACTTTTTTACCGAATTCTTCAGTTCCAAAAGCGTCTAAATAATCATCCTGCAATTGAAAAGCTATACCTAATTGTAAACCAAAATTATATATTTGCTCAACATCCTTATCATTCGCATCTGCAATAATGGCTCCCATTTGCAGCGAACAAGCCAATAAAACAGCCGTTTTAAAACTTACCATTTTTAAATAATCTTCTAATAAGACGTTTTCCCTTGTTTCAAAATCCATATCATACTGCTGACCTTCACAAATTTGTAAGGCGGTTGTATTGAATAAAGAATAGAGCTTTTTAAATATATCACCATCATAGTTTTCTAACATTCGATAGGATAAAATCAATAAGGCATCACCCGAAAGAATTCCAATGTTTTTATTCCATTTGATATGAACAGTTTCCTTACCTCTTCTCAAGGAAGCCTTATCCATAATGTCGTCATGAATTAAGGTGAAATTATGAAACATTTCAATAGCTAATGCCGCATCCAGAGCCTTTCGGTAGTCTGCACCAAATAATTCACTACTCATAAGTGCTAGAATCGGACGTAATCTTTTACCCCCCAATTTTAATATATAATCTATGGGTTCATATAGATTATTTGGTTGTTTAATTGTTGATTTTTGTATTAAATATTCTAAAAATCTTGATTTGTATTGGTTTAATTCCACAGAGATTATTTTATCGTAAAAATAATTATTCTTGAATAAATTAAAGGCTTTGGGTATAATTAATTTTGGTAAATTATATAAAAGACATTAAAAAATGAACCTTTTCAATCAATTTGCGACTATATTATAGAGCTGAATGAAAATCACTAAAGATAAAATATTTGATGAGTTGCTGGTAATGCAACATTTGGTTGGCCATAAAACAGCATTTGAAATTCTAGTGAAAAGGTGGAATAAAAAATTATGGTTTCATTCCTTCCGATTTACTAAAAACTCTGAAGTCTCAAAAGATATTGTTCAGGAATGCTGGATAATTATATTTGAAAATTTAAACAAACTAAAGAATAAGAATTCATTTGGAGTTTGGGCTCTTTCGATGGTCTCTAAGAAATCTATTGACTGGATAAGAACCCAAATGAAAGAAAATAAAATGCATAAAGATGTTTCGGCAATTAATAAATTCAATTCTGAAAATGATCCGAACACAAATGAAATAGAATTAAAATTAAAGTTCGAAATAAAAAAATTACCAGATAAACAAAGAATAGTACTGAACATGTTTTATTTAGAAAGTTATTCGATCAAGGAAATAAGCTCAATACTTTCCATAAAAATAGGTACAGTTAAATCAAGGCTATTTAAAGCCAGAGAGCAGTTAAAAAAATGTATAATTAAAAAATAACAGTCATGAAAAAAAATAATAACATAGATGAATTAATCACTCAGGTTTTGAGCAAAGAAGAGGCAGAGTTCTATCATCAGCTTGATGAACAAGATCTTCCTGAAATGATTTCGGGTTTATATCAAGGAAAATTGAAATGGTTAACCATTTTAATGACCTTTATAATGATAATAGTGTTTGCTGCAGGTATTTATTTTGCAGTTAGATTTTTTAATTCGAATACTACGGCTGAAATGATAAAATGGGCAGCAGGTGTTTTTATTAGTCTTTTGATGGTTTCTTTTTTAAAATTACTCAATTGGATACAAATTTATTCTAATAGAATAACAAGAGATTTAAAACGGCTTGAATTCCAAATTTCCATTCTTACCAATAAAATTTCAAAAAATTAATTAAGTCCCTAATATTACCCGAATGACTAAAAGTTATATTTTTGTAAACTTTGGAAACTTTTTTTGTTTCTTAAGTTTCCGTGAATTATATTTGCAGCCTTATGAAAGAAAAGATTTTAGAAAAGGCTGTCGATTTATTTTTAAGTTTTGGATTTAAAAGTGTAACTATGGACGACATTGCCAATGAATTGGCAATGTCAAAAAAAACCATATACTCTCATTTTTCTACCAAATTAAAATTGGTAAAAGCTGCTACGTTTTATGTATTTGATCAAATAGACAAAGGTATTTGCTCTATTTGCTCTTCAAATCAAAATCCAATTGAAGAATTATATTCCATCAAATCATTGATCATGGAACAATTAAAAGGCGAAAAAACATCGCCTCAATACCAACTGGAAAAGTACTATCCAAAAATATTCAAAAAACTTAAACACAAACAATTTGAATCAATCCAAACATGTGTTTCAACTAACCTACAAAGAGGTATAGAACTTGGTTATTATCGGGGAGATTTAAATATTGACTTTATTACACGGCTTTATTTTAATGGCCTTATGGGCATTCAAAATGTTGAACTTTTTCCAGTAGAGAAATATCATCTCTCCCATTTAAAAGATTCTTATTTAGAATATCACATTCGCGCTATTACTACTGATAAAGGACTTAAAACATTACAAAATATACTTAAAAAATGAAAAGAATACTAAATATATCATTGATCCTATTTGCTGTGAATATTATGCAGGCTCAAGAAAATAACTATTCATTTTCCTTAGGTGAAGCTATTAATTTTGCACTTGAAAATAATCGAATAGCTAAAAATGCGTCAAGAGATATTGAAATAGCAGAAAAGAAAAAATGGGAAACCACCGCCATTGGTTTACCACAAATTAATGCAAATATTGATTATCAAAATTGGATCAAACAACAGGTTTCGTTATTTCCGGCCCAAATTTTTGATCCCCACAATCAAATAAGAGATCTAGATGATTATTATAATGTTATACCAAATCCAAATAATCCGATTCCAGATGCTCCGGAAGGATTTATCCCTGTTATTTTCGGCACCAAGCAAAACTTAAACGCCTCTGCTACTATTACGCAGCTGATTTTTGATGGTTCTTATTTAGTTGGATTACAGGCAGCAAAGGTGTTTTTAGAAATTTCGATCAATGCCAAAGAGAAGACCGATCTGGAAATTAGAAAATCTGTAATTAGTTCGTATAGCAATGTGCTTCTTTCTGTAAAAAGTATTGATATAATCGAAAATAATAAATCTGCTTTGGAAAAAAATTTATATGAAACCATGAAAATATTTGAAAATGGTTTAACCGAAGAAGAGAATGTTGAGCAATTACAAATTACCTTGGCTAACTTAAACAGTGCATTAAATCAGGCAGAAAGATTAAAAATAATAGCCTATCAAATGTTTAATATTTCAATCGGATTGGATATTAATACACCTGTTTCACTAATTGATGAACTCGAGATTTTGGTTTTGCAAAATATAAAACTGGAGTTGATCGAAGCAAATGAAGATATCGAAAATAATGTTGATTTTAAAATTGCACTAAATGATAAAGAGTCTAAAGAGTTGTTACTTAAGTTTGAAAAAAGTAAATATTTACCAAATTTAACAGCATTTGTAAATGGAGGCTATACGGCTAATAGTGATGCATTTTCATTTACAGAAAGTAACCAGCAATGGTTTGGCTCTTCCTTACTAGGAGTTAGCATGAGCATTCCGATATTTAGTTCTTTTAGCAGAAATGCATCAACACAACAAGCCAAAATTGAATTAATTAAAGCAGAAGAGCTATTAACCGAAACAGAGCAACAATTAAAACTTGAAGTTGCAACCGCTAAAAGTGTTTATGAATTTGCCATTCAGGAATACCAAACTTCAAAACTAAATTTAAATCTGGCCGAACGAATAGAAAAGAAAAATCAAATTAAATTCTTTGAAGGCATATCTTCTAGCTTTGACTTACGTCAAGCGCAGATTCAACTGTATACCTCACAACAAGATTATTTAAAGGCCATGATAGAGGTAATCAATAAAAAAGCTGATTTAGAAACTATATTAAACAAAATCGAAAATTAAAAAAAATGAAAAATCTTTATATCCTTATAATTTTATCTATACTTCTGGCATCATGTAATGATGGAAATAAAAAATCTATTGAAAGCATTATAGCAACTAATGATCTAAAAGAGATAAGAAGTAAAAAAGCCGAAATAATATTAGAGCAACATAAAGTTAAAGAACAATTAAAACAATTAGATGCTGCTATATCAAAATTGGATGTAGTAAAAAAAATGCCTCTAATTACAACGTTTAAGGTTGAAAAAGAAGTTTTTAATCATTACTTAGAGATACAAGGAAGTGTCAAAACAAAAAACTTATTGGTACTTTATCCGGAGTATTCAGGAATTCTTTCTAATGTTTATGTGAAAGAAGGACAAAGAGTGAAAAAAGGACAAGTACTAGCAAAAATTGATGATGGTGGGTTGAGCCAACAATTAGCTCAAATGCAAATTCAATTTGAATTATCTAAAACTACTTTCGAACGTCAGGAAAGACTCTGGAATCAGAAAATTGGAAGTGAAATGCAATATTTACAGGCCAAATCTAATTATGAAGCACAATCAAAAGCAATTGACCAATTGCAACAACAGATTAAAAAAACCTATGTAAAAGCCCCATTTTCGGGTACAATTGATGATGTAATTACTGAACAGGGAAGTGTAGTAATGCCTGGTCAAACACAACTTATGAGAATTGTTAATCTTGATAATATGTACATTGTAAGTGAAGTTCCTGAAAAATACATTACTAATATAACCAAAGACAAAAGTGTTGAAGTCGAATTTCCAATTTTAAATAAAAAGATTGATTCTAAAATTCGCCAGGTTGGGCATTATATCAATCCCGATAATAGAACATTCAGAATTGAAATTTCAATTCCTAATAAAGAAAAAAATATTAAACCAAATCTTACCGCCAAACTTAAAATTAATGATTATACCAGCGAAAACGCATTATTAATTCCTCAAAGCATAATTTCAGAAAATGCGAGCGGTCAGCAATACATTTACGTCATAAATAATAAAAATGAAAATAATGAAGCAATTGCAGAAAAAATAGTTATAGAAACAGGTAGAACTCAAGGTGATGTTATAGAAATTTTAAAAGGTTTAGAAAATGGTGATGAAATTATTCAAGAAGGAGCTCGAAGTGTAAATGATGGGCAAACCGTAAAAATAATAAACCAATAAAACTTAAAAATGACAAAACAGAAAAAAATATTGGATAAAGAGTTTGGTTTAGCTTCCTGGGCAATAAGTAATAAAACTACAATTTATGTAATGATTGTTATTATTCTTTTTGCAGGTTTTTCGGCTTATCAAGGAATGCCTCGTGAGAGTTTTCCTGAAATCAAAGAAACCAAAATTTATATTAGTTCTATTTACCCTGGCAATACTGCAGAAGATATAGAAAAATTAATTACCGATCCGTTAGAAGATAAGCTTAAGACAGTTAGTAATGTAATTGAAATTACCTCAACATCGCAAGAAGATTATTCAATGGTAATAGTTGAGTTCGATGAAAATATTTCGGTAGATCAGGCAAAGCAAAAAGTAAAAGATGAGATCGATTCAGAAACATCTGGTGAAGATTGGCCAACATTTAATGGTGCAAAAGTTGAACCAAACGTCTTTGAGCTTAGTATGTCAGAGGAATTTCCAATTCTAAACATCAATGTTTCAGGAGACTATCCTCTTGGGAAGTTAAAAGAGTTTTCAGAATATCTTGAAGATGAAATTGAAGATCTACCCGAAATTAAGCAGGTTGATATTAGAGGCGCACAAGAAAAAGAAGTTGAGATTGCCGTTGACATATACAAAATGATGGCAGCCAAAGTGAGCTTTAATGATATTATCAATGCTGTTAAAAATGGTAATATTACTATGTCTGCAGGAAATCTAATTACCAGTGGGCAACGTCGAACTATTCGCATAATTGGTGAAATTGAGAAACCGTCAGATTTAGAAAATTTTGTAGTGAAATCTGATAACAACAATCCAATTTACTTAAAGAATATTGCAACCGTAAGTTTTAAAGAAAAAGAAAAAACAACTTATGCAAGAGAATTTGGAGAAGTTGTTGTCATGTTAGATGTTAAAAAACGAGCTGGTAAAAATATGGTTGCTGCAGCCGAAAAAATTGCACTTATTGTCGATAATGCAAAAGCCAATGTTTTTCCAAGTGATCTAAAAGTAACTATCACCAATGATCAATCTTCCAAAACTGTCGGTCAAGTAGATGATTTAGTTAACAATATTATTTTTGGTATTTTTCTGGTAGTTACCGTTTTAATGTTTTTCTTAGGGTTTAGAAATGCTCTTTTTGTAGGATTTGCCATTCCAATGTCAATGTTTATGTCGTTGATGATATTGAACGCTTTAGGATATACCATGAATATCATGATCCTTTTCGGGCTAATTATGGGCTTGGGTATGCTTGTTGACAATGGTATTGTAGTTGTAGAAAATGTATATCGCTTGATGGATGAAGAAGGCATGTCACGTATAACTGCTGCAAAAAAAGGGATTAGTGAAATTGCATATCCAATAATAATATCAACCGCCACAACTGTTGCGGCCTTTATTCCTTTAGGTCTGTGGCCTGGAGTTATGGGTCAATTTATGATTTATTTTCCTATTACTCTTTCCGTTGTATTAGGTTCATCTTTATTTGTAGCGATATTTTTTAATTCGGTTATGGTTTCGCAGTTCATGAGTGTTGAAGATAGGGATATGCCTTTAAAACGAATTATCATTATAACTGGTATAATGACAATTATTGGTATTTTAATATTTGTACTTGGTGGAACTTACAAGGTTTTAGGTTCAATTATGGTAATAACAGCAATTATGCTTTGGGTTTATAGGTTATTACTAAGAAAGATGGCAAACTATTTTCAGAATAATATTCTAAGCCGTTGGGAAATACTCTATGAAAAAACGTTACGAACGTCATTAAAAGGGTGGAATCCATACATAATAAGTATTAGCACAATAATAGTGTTATTTCTTGCTTTTGGAGGTTTTGGTGCTTCCATAAGCAGTCAACGCACTAAGGTTGAGTTTTTCCCCGATAATACGCCAAATCAAATTATTGTTTACATTGAATACCCCCAGGGTACTGACATTGAAAAAACCAATAAAATTACTAAAGAAGTTGAAAATCGAGTGTATACCTTACTTAATGATAAGGAGTATTTTGAGGATAATGGTTACAATTTCATGGTAGAAAGTGCTGTTTCTCAGGTTGGTGAAGGTGCTGGAAATCCACAAACCGATGGTGGTTCATCTGCAGAAATGCCGCATAAAGGTAAAATAACGGCTTCTATGCGTGAATTTAAATTCCGTAAAGGTAAAGACAGTGAGCAATTAAGACAAAAAATTCAGGAAAATTTAGTTGGTATTTATCCCGGTGTTGCAATCAGTGTTGAAAAAGATCAAAATGGGCCACCTGCAGGGTACCCGATCAATATAGAAATTCAAGGTAATGATTATGCTGAACTGATTGTTACCGCCGAAAAAATGCGCGATTTCATTAATGGTCAGAATATTTTGGGAATAGATGAGCTTAAAATCGATGTTAACAGATCTAAACCATCTATGTATGTTGAAATCGATAGAAAAAAAGCCGGAGAACTTGGTGTTAGTGCCGGACAGGTAGGTCAGCAATTAAGGAATTCTATATTTGGTTCAAAAGCTGGAATTTACAAGGAGGAGGGTGAAGATTATGATATTTATGTGCGTTTTAACAAAGAAGATAAATACAATATAAGTGCCATATTTAATCAAAAAATAATTTTTAGAGATCAGGCTTCAGGAAAAATAAAAGAGATTCCTGTTTCGGCCATAACTAAACAAAAAAATAATTCTGGATTTAGTGCTATCAAACATAAGGATGTTAAAAGAGTAGTAACCATATATTCTGCCTTATCACCCGGTTTTACCGATGCAGGAGCTATTGTTAATCAGATCCAGGCAGAAATGGGAGGTTTTTCTGAAATACCCTCAGGTATAAAAATTGACTATACAGGGCAGATTGAGGAACAAAACAAGCAAATGACTTTTTTAATGGGTGCTTTTTTTACCGGATTAGGTTTAATTTTCTTGATATTGATCTTCCAGTTTAATTCTGTATCAAAACCAGGGATAATTATGTTGGCTATATTTTTAAGTTTAATTGGTGTTTTTGGCGGTCTAATAGTAACAGGGAAACCCTTTGTTATTATGATGACAATGATGGGTATTATTTCATTGGCAGGAATTGTTGTTAACAATGGCGTTGTATTATTAGACTATACACAGTTACTTATTGACAGAAAGAAAGCAGAACTCAACCTTGATGAAGAAAGTTATTTAGACAACCAAAATTTATTTGATAGTATCGTCAGAGCTGGTAGAGCTCGTTTACGACCGGTATTATTAACTGCCATAACAACTATTTTAGGATTAATACCTTTAGCTACTGGTTTTAATATTAATTTTTACACTTTATTCAGTGAATTCAATCCTCATATTTATTTCGGTGGAGACAATGTTATTTTTTGGGGACCTCTAGCCTGGACAGTTATTTACGGACTTTTTATTGCTACATTTTTAACATTGATAGTTGTGCCAATATTATTTTATTTAGTAACCAATTTTAAAAGGTGGTTACAGTATAAATCGAATCTTGTATAGAATTTTAAAAATGCAATAAATCAGTCAATCTGATTTATTGCATTTTTAAAATTTGAATATCGTATCCTAGAACCAAAAACCAATATTAAAATACCAATAATCTGAACTATTATCAGGAGTCCATGAATATTTTATTTCCAATGGCCCTATAAATGATTTTAATCCATATCCAATGGCATAACCTGAAATAGTATCTTCAAATATGTCACCATTATTCCATAAATCTTCATTCAATCGCCCAAAATTACCGGTAAAGGACACAAAATTATTTTTAAAAAGTTCATATCGCACAGTTAATTCAGTTCTTATAAAGGCCGTTTCATTTAGATCGGCTACATCATAACCATAAAAGGGCACAAAAGTATTAATGAAATTTTCATTATTTCCACCCAAATGATAATCAAGTACTTCATTTCCATTATTTTCAATTGTAATACCAGCTTCTGAAATTAAATGCAGCGTTAATTTACTGTAAAATGATTGGGCAAAACCAATTTTTCCATAAAGCTGGGAAAAGGAATTGAAATCACCATTGAAATTGCTTGACAATAAATAAACTATATAATCTGTATTAAAATAAAATCCTTTTTTCGGAAAATAATTAGTGTCATATGAATCAATGGTCAACTTTCCAAACAAGTTGTAGTAATTACTTTTATCAAAATGCAATTTTTCTAATTTATCATCAATTATCTCCTCCGTAAAAATATTTAAATATTTATGCTCAATTCCAATTCGTAAAGCAAGTTTATTTGTCAAGGTGGTTTGTACATACAAACGAGTTGTAAAATCATTATACTCAATAGGTACTTTTAACGTTAAATCTTCAACACTTCTTTGAGGCAATGAGCTTAAAACCAAATCTTGTTTAAACTTATTAAACCTTGTATTTATCCCTACACTCCAATTAAAACCATTTTCTATAAAATAATCAATATTATATCTTACATTATCACCAATTATAAAGTCGGCTGATAAAAAATCATTTTTAAACAAAGAATGTTTTTTAGTAAGATTGATTAATATACCTGTTTTATATAAATCATCATAATGAGCCCCAAACTGTATTATTGTTGAAGTTTCATTTTCTAAGATCTCAAATTCAACCCTTGTACCTCCTTCTACCGGTATCAATTTATAATAAATGCTTTCAAAATTTCTCGTTGCTGTTAAGGCGTCAATTCCTTTCATGAATTTTTTATGGCTAATTGATTTACCCACTTCAATTTTTAACTTATCTATGCAATAGTTATCTGTATAATTCGTATTCCCATTGATTTCAATCTCTTTTATAACAATCAGGTCCTTTGCTACAGAAGTATAAATGGATTCATCTTGTTCGATCTTTATTTGCTGGCTTGCAATTATCAACAAATTAGTCATATTTTTATTTGCTGCTTCCTCTCCTAAGATTGTAATTTCTTGGCTCTTATCAAATGACAATGTTTCGTAATTTTCAAGATCCGGTCGTATGTAAATATCGGTTAGTCTTATTTCTTCATCCCATTTTTCATACATTTGAAAGCCTGCTACCTGTATCAATATTTCGGGTAAAGTATTTAAATTATCTCTATCTGTTAAACCCCCTGAAACATTTACTCCGATTATATAATCAACTCCCATTTCATCCATTCTTTCTACGGGAAAATTATTAGTAATACCTCCATCAACTAAAATTCTGCCATCCATTTTAACAGGAGTTAATAATCCCGGAAAAGAACCACTTGCTCTAATGGCTTCAGGTAAAAATCCATGGTCAAGAACTACTTCTTCACCTGTTTCCAGATCAGTTGCAATACAAAAAAAGGGTATTGGTAATTTGCTAAAATCTTCAACTTCATGAACATGTTCAGTTAATTGAGAGAAAATATTAAAAACTCTTTGCCCGCTAGAAACAGCTGAGGGTAATTCAATTTTTCTATTCACCAGAGGAAATGAAATTGCGTATTTACCATCATTCTCTTTTTGATAAAATGAAGAGGCCTCTCTAGGTAATTCATCTTGAATTAAACCATTTAAATCATAGGCCTTTAATATTGAGTCTAATTCGTGTGCCCTATAGCCGGAAGCATATAAGCCCCCAATTATAGCGCCCATACTGGTACCAGCTATATAATCTATTCTAATACCTGCTTCTTCCAGTACTTTCAATACACCTATATGAGCAAATCCTTTAGCACCACCTCCACTTAATACCAGGCCAACCTTAACATCCTTTTTAGGCACAATAGCACGCTGTGCAAAACCCAAATTGAATATAAATAAAATTAAAACTACAAGAAATTTATTCATACAATTTATATAAGATATAAAACTAACCATTTTCATTAAAATAATTAACGATTCTTGTTGCTTTATCTTTTCCAATTAGTTGCTCTAATTCATTAAATGTTGCAATTTTTATTCTCTTTAATGATTTAAATTTTTTTAGAAGAGTAATTATTGTTTTTTCACCAATTCCATCAATATTTGAAAAATCAGATTGTATTGCTGTTTTGCTCCGTTTATTCCTATGATGTGAAATCCCAAAACGATGTGCTTCATTTCTTAATTGTTGAATAATTTTTAAAGATTCAGACTTTTTATCTAAATATAAAGGTATTGAATCACCTGGGTAATAAATTTCTTCTAATCGTTTTGCAATTCCAATAATCGCAATTTTACCTCTTAATCCTAAAACATCCAAACTTTTAAGTGCAGAAGAAAGCTGGCCCTTACCACCATCTATAACAATAAGTTGCGGCAATTCTTGTTCTTCATCCAATAAGCGTTTATATCGTCTGTGAACAACTTCTTCCATTGAGGCATAGTCATCCGGTCCGATCACAGTTTTAATATTGAAATGACGGTATTCTTTTTTTGATGGTTTTCCATTTTTAAAAACTACACAAGCTGCTACAGGATTTGTACCTTGAATATTTGAATTATCAAAACATTCAATATGGCGAGGTTCTTTACTTAAACGCAAATCTTTTTGCATTTGCTTCATGATACGATTTGTATGCCTATCTGGATCAACTATTTGAATTTGTTTAAATCTTTCTTGTCGGTAGTATTTTGCATTTCTTACAGATAATTCTACTATTCTTTTTTTATCTCCCAATTTAGGAACAGTGATTTTTATATTCTCTCCAACATCTACCATAAATTGAGCATAAATTTCTTTAGATACAGAATTAAACCTTTCTCTAATTTCAATAATGGCCAATTCTAATAATGATTTATCGGTTTCATCTAATTTCTTTTTTATTTCAATGGTATGGGATTGAATTATAGACCCATTAGCTATTTTAAAAAAATTAACATAGGCAAAACTTTCATCAGAAATAATAGTGAAAACATCTACATTCGTAATGGAAGGATTGACTACAGTCGATTTCGCCTGATAATTTGATAATAATTCTATTTTTTCTTTTATTTTTTGGGCTTCTTCAAATTCTGAATGTTCTGCAAATCCAAGCATAAGCTCTTTAAATCTATACAGAGAAGTTTTAAAATTACCTTTAATTATGTTTCTGATTTCTTTAATATCATCTAAATAATCTTTTTCAGATTGTAAACCTTCACAAGCTCCTTTACAATTTTTAATATGATATTCTAAACAAATTTTATACTTTCTTTCGGCAATATTTTTTGGGCTCAATTTGTATGTACATGTGCGCAAAGGATATAGTTCTTTAATTAAAGACAATAGTGCTCTAGCGGTTCGAACTGAAGTATAGGGGCCAAAATATTCCGATCCATCCTTTATAATGTTTCTTGTCAGAAAAACCCTTGGAAAAGGTTCATTCTTGATACAAATCCACGGATAGGTTTTATCATCTTTCAACAACACATTATAGCGTGGTTGATATTTTTTTATCAAATTATTCTCTAATAGTAAAGCGTCTGTTTCTGTATCAACAACTATATGTTTTATGCTTACAATCTTTTTAACCAAAACTCTGGTTTTACCATTTTCATGAGTTTTAGTGAAATATGAGTTTACTCTTTTTTTTAAATTTTTAGCTTTACCAACATACAGTATTTTGTCTTCCTTGTCAAAATATTGATAAACCCCTGGTGAATTAGGTAAAGATTTTATTTGTACTTTTAAATTCAAAATTTAGATTTTATATTGATACTGATTTAACTGTAAAGTCAATTTAGACATCTTTAAAAGTATTGGATATATTTTTACTTTTATACAGAATTTTCACTGTTAAAAACATATTTAAATAAACTAAAACACAAATAACAACCTTATTCATAAAAATGCTATTAACAATGATTATCAATATATTAAAAGTAACTTATATATTTAGAATTTGTATTTTTGCCTTTTTATTTTCAGTCATAAAAATACGTTTTTAAAGAACAAGAATATGAAATATTGGAAAAAACTTAGCCATCTAAAACTTCAGGAAAGAATACAAAACGCACTTAACGAGAATGTTGATTTTTCAAAGGATACTTCATTAGGTTATCCTGCATCAAAATTAGATGATAAGGTTTTTTATAGTGAAGCCCCTTTTTTAAAAGATGCGCCTACACTTAAAACATTTGTTGCTAACCCAAATCATATTGGGTGTCATACTTTTGGCTCATCGGAAAAAGCATTCAAAGGAACTCAGGAAATTGAAAGAGAGGTGCTAAAGGTATTAGCTGTTGATTTTTTTAAATTAGAATCTGAAGAGTATGATGGCTATATAGCTCCTGGCGGCACGGAAGCTAATATTCAGGCCATGTGGGTCTTTAGAAATTATTTTATCAATAACAACGATGCAAAAAATAAAGAAATAGCCATTTTGGCATCTCAAGACACTCATTATTCGATTCCAAAAGGTTCAAATTTATTAAATATTGACTTGTTATCAATTCCGGTCGATTTTGAAACAAGGGTAATAGATGCGTCTGCCCTGAGGAACATTGTCGAAATTGCAATTAAGGAAGGTAAAAAATATTTTATTGTTATTTCAAATTTGGCAACTACCATGTTCGGTTCTGTGGATAACCCAGATGTTTATACCGATTTGTTAGAAGAATTAAATGTGAATTATAAATTGCATATTGATGCTGCATATGGTGGATTTGTTTATCCTTTTAGTAATAAAAAATCAACCATAAATTTTTCCAACCCAAAAATTTGCTCTATTACTATTGACGCACACAAAATGCTACAATCTCCATACGGTACAGGAGTTTATATTTGCAGAAAAGGCCTGATTGAAAATGTGTTAACCAAAGAAGCAGAATATGTGGAAGGAATGGATTTGACGCTTTGCGGAAGCAGATCTGGTGCAAATGCCATCGCTGTATTTATGATCTTATTTACATATGGACCTTATGGATGGTATGAAAAAATTAGTGTTCTATTGATGCGAACCAAATGGTTTTGTAAGCAATTAGATCAATTAAATATAAAATATTTTAGAGAAGAAAATATGAATATTGTTACTATTCATTCTGAATACATTCCAGATGATATTGCTTTAAAATATGATCTTGTACCCGAACAACACAACGATAATAACAAGTGGTATAAAGTAGTTATTATGGATCATGTTGAAATTGATAATTTAATGCATTTAATAAATGCCTTAAAAAAAATTAATGTAAAAAATTCGAAAATTACTCTAGATTAAGAATCAATTTAATTTTTCTTTGGAAAAATTGTTTTGTTAAAGACGATTAATAGTCCAACACCTGTACTTATAGCCGTGTCGGCTATATTAAAAACAGGATCAAAAAATGTGAACTTTCTGTTTTCAAATAAAGAAAAATGATTTCCTCCAATAATTGGTATCCAATCAGGGAAATTAAAACTTATGATGGGTAACCAATCTGGCAACATTGTATTCACCATCGGAAAGTATAGCATATCCACTACCTTACCATGAAACAACGAATTATAGCCTCCTTCAGGTGGTAAAAAGACAGCTACTTTATGATAACTATCACTGAAAAATATTCCATAAAAAACAGAATCAATGATGTTTCCCATAGCACCTGAAAAAATTAATGAAATTGCAATTATTAAAATTTTATGTGAATGGTTTTTTATAGCACCATATAACCAATAACCAATTCCTCCTATTGCAATCAAACGAAATAAGGTAAGGAACAGTTTTCCTGATTCACCACCAAACTCTTTACCCCAGGCCATTCCATTATTTTCAAGAAAATGAATTCGAAACCAATCCAATCCTAAAACTTTAATTTCTTCACTTAAAACAAAATGAGTTTTGATATAAATTTTTGAAATCTGATCGATTAATAATACAAATACGATTATGAAAATAGCTTTTTTCAAAGTAGTTATTTAAAAAATTTTACAATAATACTAAATATTTAGTTCTTTGATGATTTTAAATGGATATTTGCCAAAATTGCATTAATATAAAGACTATTAATATCTTTTTCAAAAACTCCAACAATTTGATTTTTATTATTATTGGTAGTCGTGATATTCAAGTTTGACCTAACATAACCCAAATTTGATTTTACATTAATCATAGCTGTATTAATACCTAGAACATATATATTTCCAATATTAATATGAACGTTTACCGATCCCTTAAAATCCTTTATTTTAACAATTCCTTCTTCAACTTTTAATTCCAGGTTTCCATCAAATCCATTGGTGTAAAAATTTCCTTCGGTAAAAGAGATTTCAATATTTTTGTTTTTTGGAATCCTTATTTGGTAAGAAGAATAATTTGGCTGAATACTACATAATTTGTCTACTTCAAAAGTCTTTTCTTCTATGGAATTTTCTTTACTCTTAATAAAAACAATTCCATTTTTTTCTTCTACATTAAAATTAGGTGAAAATTCATTCTCGCTCTCACTTATCACAGTAATATTTGAATCAAATTCTGAGGTAAAAATTTCAACCTGGTCAATTATATCGAATTCAATAATTATTTTTTCCGCACTCGTTATTATTGTTTTTTTAATTGCCTTTTGGGCAGTAATTTTCCCTACAAAAAGTAAAAGGATCAATATTATTAATCCTTTTACACAATTATAAGTTTTAATATCATCAATATTGTTGCCTTTTTGCTTCAATACTTAAAGTTGCGTGTGGAACTAATTTTAAACGTTCCTTTTGAATTAAGTTTCCTGTTACGCGACATATACCATATGATTTGTTTTCAATTCGCAACAATGCATTTTTCAGATCTCTAATAAATTTTTCCTGACGTATTGCCAATTGAACATTTGCTTCTTTTGACATAGTTTCTGAACCTTCTTCAAAAGCTTTAAATGTTGGTGAAGTATCTTCAGTACCATTATTACTATCATTTTTAAACGCGCTCTCAATTAAAGCTAAATCTTCTTCAGCTCTTTCTATTTTTCCTTCTATGATCACTTTAAACTCCCCTAAATCCCGATCAGAATATCTTACCTTGTTATCGTTCATTTTCTTAAACTTTTTCTAATAATAGTTCTGTATTAACTTGATCAAATACAATACTATTTCCATTACTAATTTTTTCTTTTAACACTAACTCTTTCGTAAGTGTTTCGTTTTTTATATAATCAGCGTTTGATGTAACAGCGTCATCAATTACTCCATCTTTTTTAATAGTTAACTTTATTTTATCTGTTACTTCAAAGCCTTTTTCCTTTCTTAAATTTTGAATTCTATTTACCAATTCACGAGCTATTCCTTCATTTTTCAACTCTTCTGTTATAGAAACGTCTAGAGCTACAGTTAAATTGCCTTGATTACTAACTAACCATCCATCAATATCCTGAGCAGTTATTTCAACCTCTTCTAATAATATTGTTTCTGGCCTATTATTTATTTCAACCTCTAATTTACCATTTTTCTCAATTTCTACAATATCCTCAGCAGATAAATTTTGAATCATTGCACTTACAAATCGCATGTTCTTTCCAAATTTTGGTCCTAGAATTTTAAAATTTGGTTTTATATTCTTTATCAATATTCCAGAAGCATCATTTATCAATTCAATTTCTTTTACATTTACTTCAGAAATAATCAAATTTGAGACGGCTTTTAAATCTTCTCTATCCTGCTGATCTAAAACAGGAATCATGATTCTTTGTAAAGGCTGACGAACTTTTATCATTACCTTTTTTCGCAAAGACAAAACCATGGAGGAAATGTTTTGTGCCTTTTGCATTTTGCGTTCTAAGGATTCATCTATCAATGATTTATCCGCTTTTGGAAATTCACCCAAATGTACTGAACTAAAACTGTTTTTCGAAGATATTTTTGTTAAATCTCTATACAAATTATCCATAAAAAATGGTGCAATTGGTGCGGCTAATTTTGCAACTGTCAATAAGCTGGTATAAAGAGTTTGGTAGGCCGATATTTTATCTTGTTGGTAATCTCCTTTCCAAAATCTTCTCCTGCTTAATCGAACATACCAATTACTCAAATTTTCACTTACAAAATATTGTATTGCTCTGGCAACTTTAGTCGGCTCATAATCATCATAATATTTTTCCACTTTCTGAATTAATGAGTTCAACTCAGATAATATCCATCTGTCTATTTCGGATCTTTTTTCATAAGCAATATTTTCTTCATTATAACTAAAATTATCAATGTTTGCATAAAGCGTAAAAAAGGAATAGGTATTATATAAAGTTCCAAAGAATTTTCTCCTCACCTCTTCTATTCCATCAATATCGAATTTTAAATTATCCCATGGATTGGCATTAGATATCATGTACCAGCGTGTTGCATCAGGTCCGTATTTTTTCATTGTTTCAAACGGATCTACAGCATTTCCAGAACGCTTAGACATTTTTTTTCCGTTTTTATCTAAAACCAAACCGTTAGAAACTACATTTTTATATGCTACAGAATCAAAACCCAATGTCGATATAGCATGTAAAGTATAAAACCATCCTCTTGTTTGATCAACACCTTCTGCTATAAAATCTGCAGGATAAAATTTATTATTGTCGATCTTTTCCTTATTCTCAAAAGGATAATGCCATTGTGCATATGGCATTGCACCTGAATCAAACCAAACATCTATCAAATCAGATTCTCTTTGCATAGGTTTCCCTGAAGGGGATGTTAAAATAATCTGATCAACTATATTTTTGTGCAAATCAATTTTATCATAATTTTCATCCCTCATATCGCCAACAACAAAATCTGCATAAATATCTTTTTTCATAAATCCTTTTGCAATAGATTTTTGCATTTCAGATTTTAATTCTTCCACAGAACCAATGATGATTTCTTCTAAACCATTTTCTGTTCTCCAAATTGGCAGAGGGTGTTCCCCAAAAACGTGATCGTGATAAATTCCAATCATTTGCATTTTTTAACCAGTTTCCAAATCTACCTACTCCTGTTGATTTTGGTTTCCAGTTAATCGATTGATTTAACTCGAACATTCTATTTCTTTTATCAGTAACCTTGATAAACCAGGAATCCAGCGGATAATAAAGTATGGGTTTATCAGTTCTCCAACAATTTGGGTAACTATGCTTATATTTTTCAACTTTAAAAGCTTTATTTTCTACTTTTAATTGAATGGCTAATTCAACATCAACAGATCTATCAGGTTCAGTACCTTCATCATAATATTCATTCTTAACATATTTACCGGCGTATTCTGCCATATGCTTAGTGAATTTACCTTGTAAATCAACTAAGGGAACCGGATTTTTATTATCATCTAAAACTAACATAGGAGGCACTTCTGGTTTTGCTTGTTTAGCAACCATAGCATCATCAGCACCAAAGGTAGGGGCTGTATGAACAATTCCCGTTCCATCTTCTGTAGTTACAAAATCACCTGCAATTACTCTAAAAGCATTTTCTGCATTTTGATATGGCAAAGCATAAGGTAATAATTGTTCATATTTAATCTCTAATAGATCCTTACCTTTAAAGGTTTCGGCTATAAAATAGGGTATAATTTTATCTTCTGTTTTATATAGTTTTAAATCCAATTCATTATTAACTTGTGTAAATTTTTTACCAAATTGATAATTTACCAACGCTTTAGCCAATATCACGTTTATTGGCTCAAAAGTGTATTGGTTAAAGGTTTTTACAACCACATATTCTATTTTATTACCAACGGTAAGTGCCGTGTTGGATGGAAGTGTCCATGGTGTCGTGGTCCAGGCCAATAAATATAATTCACCTTTTACTTTTTGTAAAAAATTAGGTAATGAATTTTTTATAATTTTAAATTGTGCTACTACCGTTGTATCTGTAATATCCTGGTAGGTTCCAGGCTGATTCAATTCATGAGAACTTAAACCTGTACCGGCTTTTGGTGAATATGGTTGAATGCTATATCCTTTATACAATAATCTTTTATTATACATTTGCTTTAACAGCCACCAAAGGGTTTCCATATATTTTGGCTTGTAGGTAACATAAGGATCATTCATATCAACCCAATGCCCCATCTTTCTGGTGAGTTTTTCCCAAACATCAGTATAACGCATCACTGCTATTTTACAAGCCTCATTGTATTCTTCAACAGTGATTTTTTTTCCAATATCTTCTTTTGTTATTCCCAACTCTTTTTCAACACCTAATTCAATAGGCAATCCATGGGTATCCCAACCAGCTTTACGCGGTACTTGGAAGCCTTGCATAGTTTTATATCGACAAAAAATATCTTTAATAGCCCTTCCCATTACATGGTGGATTCCAGGTAAACCATTAGCTGAAGGAGGTCCTTCAAAAAAAACAAATGCATCTTTACCTTCCCTTAAGCTTATGCTTTTTTGAAATATGTCATTATCCTCCCAAAATTTAAGGGTTTCATCAGCTACATTGGTTAGGTTTAATCCTTTGTATTCTCTAAAATTCTGGCTCATTCTTTTTTGCAAATTCTATTAAGTTTGCAAAAGTACATATTTTATATATATTTAAATGTAATACAATAAAAAAAGCATCCGTCAATTGACGGATGCTTTTTTTATTGTATGATAATGTATTATTTATTTTCTGATAATCACAAATTCCGTTCTTCGGTTTTGTTGATGTTCAATTTCGGTACAAATTACCCCATTTGAACATTTATTGACTAGTTCTGTTTCACCATAACCTTTACCTGTAATTCTTCTATAATCAACACCCAATGATATTAAATATCTAACTGTTTCCGTTGCTCTTTTTCTTGACAACTGTAAATTATATCCATCGGGAGCTCTAGCATCTGTATGCGCGCCAACTTCTATTACCATTTTCGGGTACTTATCCATTAGCCTAACAACTTTAGCCAGATTATCGTATGATCTTTTTAAGATAATCGCCTTATTCAATTCAAACTGGATAGATTTTATATTCAATAATTCTTTCCCTTTGATTGTAATAAACTCTTTTTCATCCAATTCCAATCTTAACTTATTTTCAAAACCATTTTCTTTACTTGTCAAAAATGTATCCTCATTATTAAAATACCCAAGTTTATCACCTGTAATGCGATAGGTTTGTCCACATTTTAAACTAAAAAAGAATTTTCCATCCGCCAGTGTTTCTATCCTTCTGATTTTTTCACCCTTACTATTATACAAAGTTGCAAAGGCGTTAATTATCGCTAATCCTGTTATCTTATCAATCAAAACTCCTTCTACAATCTGGTCACAAATAGGGTTTATGGTTACCTGAACGAAGGAATAAATATCATCATCTCCTTTACCACCTCTTCTATTGGATGATAAATAGCCTTCCTGGGTTTTACTATCAATAATAAATGATAGGTCATCGGATCTACTATTTATTGGTTTTTTTAAATTAATTGGTTCTTCTATGGATTCATCTAATTTAGTCATATATATATCTAATCCTCCCAAACCTTTAGGTCGATTCGATGAAAAATAAATTATATCTCCATCAACATAAGGAGTATATTCTTTATATTTTGAATTAACTGTTGGACCTAAATTTTTAGCAGCTCCATAATGACCATTGTTTATGGTAACAACATAAATATCCGTATCACCATATCCTCCCGGCATATTTGAGGTAAAATATAGCTTTGTTCCATCATTACTTATTGAAGGATGACCTGTATCATAATCATCATTATTAAAAGGAAGGGTCACAATATTTTTCCATTGACCATTATCGGCAATAGTGGCTTTAAAAATTTTCAAGCCGTCAGATTTTAATTTACCTCCCATATAATTGTTAGAAGTAAAATATACATGTTTAAGATCAGGTGAAAAAGCTACCATGGCGTCATGGTATTTTGAATTCACACTACTTGAAAATTGCTTTACATTGATAATCTCACCTCTTTCATCTACATCTCCAATATAAAGATCTAAAAATGCCTGATTATTGCCATCCCATTTTTTGCCTGAAATTCCCGAATTTCTGGATGAAGAGAATACAATTTTGTCCTTTCCGTAAAATGTTGTTCCAAAATCACCTTGTTTAGAGTTTGCTTCAAGGCTTCTTACGCTGTAAGTTGCCGGTGCTAATTGGGCAGAAATAACACTGAATACAAAAAGAAAAAGTATACTAATATATTTAACCATTGATACATTAAACTAAATTATGAAAAAAATAGCCTTAGAAAATCAAAGGCTATTTCTTTTATGCGTATATATTACATTTTAATGATAACAAACTCAGTTCGTCTGTTCATCGCATGTTGCGCTTCGGTACAATCAACTCCATCTGAACACTCATTAATAAGTTGTGTTTCTCCATATCCTTTACCGGTAATTCTACTGGGATCAGTTCCTCTTTCAATAATATAGCTAACAGTTGATTTTGCCCTACGTGTGGATAACCAAATATTATAACCAACAATACCTCTTGAATCGGTATGCGAACCGGATTCTATAATCATTTCAGGATATCGATTCATCAATTCAACCACCTTGTCTAATTCTCTTTTTGCTTCCTTATTCAAATAGGATGAATTCAATTCAAAATAAATTGGTTCAATATTTACAATGTACGTACTTGGTCTTACTTTAACGATTTCTTCTGGCAGTACCTCTGGCAATCCTTCTGGTTTGGCTTCCTCAACAACAACTGGTTCTTCAACCTGTTCTAAAATATCTCCTGTTCCTAAAAGTATTAACAATTTTATTTTTTTATCTGCTTCATTAGATGTAGTTAACGATTTTTTTTGGGTTGTATAGCCTTCTTTTTTTCCTTCTAATAAATAAGCAGTTTCACAATTAACAGGAATAGCAAAAACACCTTCATCATCAACCACCACTTCTTCAACAATATTTCCTTCTGCATCCTTTATAGATACTTTAGCGCCTTGAATAATTTCTGTAGTATTCTTATCTCTTACTTCACCCGTTATTAATTGTTTACATTTAAATTCAACTGGTTCTAGCTCAATAAAAGAATATAAATCATCATCTCCTAAACCACCAGATCTATTTGATGAAACATATCCTTTTCTAGAAGATTCATTAATTATAAATGTAAAATCATCACCTTTAGAGTTAATCGGTGCATTTAGTAATATTGGTTGAGGTGTAAATTCTGTTAATCTAGTTGCATAAACATCTAAACCTCCCATACCACCTGCACGATCAGATGAAAAATATATAATTTCATCATCAACAAAAGGTGAGAATTCTTTTGAAGAAGAGTTGATTTTTGGACCCATATTTATAGGGTTTCCAAAACCACTTTCATTAATTTCAACTTTGAAAATATCTGTTTGACCAAAAGATCCGGGCATGTCAGAAATAAAATAAAGTGTTTTCTCATCTTTGCTCAAAGCAGGGTGCCCAACAGAATATTCAACATCATTAAACGGCATGGGTATTATATTCACCCATTCTCCTTTTTCATTGACCGAAGCTTTAAACATTGCCAAATTTGACATTTGTTTGGCATCTCGTGCCAATTTTTTATTGTAATAATTATTTCGTGTAAAATAAACTGTTTTTAAGTCTTTAGAAAAAACAACATCAGCTTCGTGGTATCTCGTATTAACATCTCCTTTTAATAATCTTATATTAGAAAGGCTTCCATTAGATCCTATATCAGCAACAAATAATTCTAAATAACGCTGATTATTGTTAACCCATACATCATTAACCAATGTAATTCCTTTTTTTGGTGTTGCAAAAACGAGTTTGCTTTCACCATAGAACGCAGTTCCAAAATCAGAATTTTTTGTGTTTATTTCTAATTTGTTAATAGTGTATTTACCAGAGCCTTCTGTTTGAGCAGTTATTACTCCCATATATAATAAGAGTAACGTTAAAATGTACTTTTTCATAAATTCCCCTTTTTTATGTTTTATATATCTCTAGAAAAATCTAGGTGACTTCAAGTTCTTTTTTGAAAAGTCAATGTCATATAGTAAAATTATCTCATGTGATCCATTTGTGTTTGAATTTGAAAAATCTGATATCGTATAATCATAAGCATATCCAATCCTAAAGTCAGGAGTCACTCCAAAATTAAATAAAACACTTACTGCATCATCTATCCGGTAACTAGCTCCCAATTCAAACCTGTCATACAATAAAAAATTAGCATTGATATCTATCGATACAGGTGCCCCTGATACGCCTTTGAACATTAACGATGGCTTAAACTTTAAGGTGCTTGACAAATCAAATACATAACCACCGGTTAAAAAATAATGAACCTCTTCTGCTGCCTTCGTATTTATATTGTTCTTGTCTAAATGTTCTGACTTTAATATATTGGGTACTGAAAATCCTAAGTAAAACTTATTGGTGTAATAATAAATACCTGCTCCAAAATTTGGAAATGCATCGTTGATGTTTTCATCAAACAACGGGTCATCTCCAGTGGAAGTCTGTGGTAAAACAACATCCAGTAAATTTACATCTAACAAGGTTACTCCCCCTTTTAATCCAAATGCCAGTTTCCCTACATCTGAGGTCGTTATGGTATATGAAAAATCAACATAAATATTCTGCTCCTTGGCAGGACCTATCTCATCGGCTATAACCGAAAGACCCATCCCTACTTTTCTTCCTAAAGGCGCGTGAGCATCAAAGGTAAAAGTCTGTGGTGCTCCATCAATACCTGTCCATTGGGTTCTTCCTAATAAACCTAAACTTAAAGTCCCTCGTGATCCAGCATATGCAGGATTTACAACGTTCATATTGTACATATATTGTGTGTACTGAGGGTCTTGTTGCGCTTTAGATTCAGTAAAGAAAAATAAAAAACCAAAAGCCAAGAAAATTGTTATTTTTTTCATTTGTTAAATTTAATTTATTTGACAAATAGTTTGTCATTTAAATAGCTATGTGTTATTTAAAAATAACTTATATATAACTCACAACTTATCATAATATTATATTATCAGGTAGAGAGATTTTTATTCTCTCTACCATAAAATATTTTTTAATAATTTATATAAACCCATCCTTTACTTGGCGACTTATTTCCATCATTATAAACGATCAGGTAAAAATAAGTTCCTGCCGGCACTAATTCTCCGCTGCTCAGTGTCATATTACCCGTTGAATGACCATCCCACCAATTAGGACTTAAATTACCATTATTTGCATATTTATATACGCTATTACCCCATCTGTCAAATACCTCCATGGTAAAGTCAGGTGATTCAATAAGTCCAGGAATGGTAAATAAATCATTTTCCCCATCTCCATTAGGAGAAAAACCACTAGGAATTATCTCTGTATTGAAAATCAATCTCACTTCTCTGGAAAATAATTCTGCAACCGGATCACAAGCGTAATCAGGTGAGGTTAATTGTACTCTGTACATATTTCCTTCTAATCGGCCTCTTGCTGCGGTTATTATTAATCTGTCTGTATCTACACCACTATAAATTCCATCATTGTTTAGATCAGACCAGGAATTACCTCCATCAATACTTTCTTGCCATTGATAAAAAGTTGCATTACCTGATACTTCAAAAATAGCGTCTTCACCCAAGGCTATAGTTAATTCTTCCGGTTCATTGTTAATTACTGAAGCAGAGCCGGCTTCCTGGAAATCAAATACTCCATTTCCATTCAGATCATTTGGAGTAGTATAACCTCCTTGACCAGTTACCTGTCCGAAAACATCAACAATTACAGGAGAAGAACCTAGAATTCCATCTCCGTCCGGATCATCAAATCCTGCTTCAACAGTATCCGCACAACTATCACTATCAGCATCTAAACTAATTCTATCTGGTGTTCCATCTAGATTTGAATCTGTAAATTCACCTTCTACAGTATCAAAAATACCATCATTATCATCATCTACATCAATGATGTCAAAAACACCATCTCCATCAGTATCAGTTAAAGTATTATAGGTTGCACTTAATGAAGTTGATACAGGGTCACATGCATAAGCGATGTTCGATACCTGTGCCCTATATTCTTCGAAGTATAAATTAATATTGGAAGTGCTTACAGTCAAATTTGGGGTAGTTGTTCCGCTATAAATGGCATCATCTACTAAAACTGTCCAGTTTAAACCGTCTGTACTAACTTCCCATTGATAGGTGTCACCTGTACCTACAACGCTAAAGGTTGCATTTCCGTTTAATATAAAGTCTTGATCTACTGGATCGGTTGTAATTGATGCAGAGGTTCCGGCTTCTTGGAAATCAGGAGTTCCATTTCCATCCAGATCGTTTGGTGGTGTATATCCATCAGAGCCACTAGTAACCTGACCAGTAGCATCTACAGTAACAGGTATATTACCTAACATACCATCTCCATTAATATCTGTAAAGCCAGCTTCAGTTACATCAAAACATCCATCAGCATCTGCATCTAATTGAATTCTATCCGGGTCTCCATTTCCATCTGTATCTCTATCAACTACGCCATTATCTTCAACTGTATCTAAAATACCATCGTTATCATCATCAACATCTATCAAATCAGGTACACCATCATTATCTGTATCTGTCAATATTACAAATTGTGCTATGTTTGAAACTGTTGTAGGATCACAAGCATAAGCTATGTTACTAACTGTTGAACGATACATGAATGAATTCATTCCAACCACTAAATTTATTATTGTCAAATCAGCTGTTGTTGTACCGCTATAATTTCCCTGGTCTATCAAAACTACCCAGTTAGTACCTCCATCCTGACTTTCTTCCCATTGGTAGATATTTGTATCTGTGGCAACTACTGAAAATGTTGCACTTCCGCCAGGGATTAAATTCTGATCAACAGGTTGTGTTGTAATAGTTGCTGCTGCACCAGCCTCCTGGAAATCAGGTGTTCCGCTCACATCTAAATCATTTGGTGGGGTGTATCCATCTGAACCGCTTGTTACTTGTCCGAAGGCATCCACTGTAATTGGTGCACTACCCAACATGCCGTCAGCATCACCATCTGTAAATCCAGCCTCGGTTACGTCAAAACATCCATCGGCATCAGCGTCTAACTGGATTCTATCTGGTGTTCCATTTCCATCGGTATCTCTATCCAAAACACCATTATCTTCTACCGTATCTAAAATACCATCATTGTCATCATCCACATCAAGAATATCAAATATTCCGTCATTATCAAAATCATTAGGTGTTATATAAGCAACAACAACAGAAGTTGTAATTGGATCACAGGCATATGCTATATTATTAACAATAACCCTGTATAAATAAGTCAATTTAGTGATGTCTGCATTTGTTACCATTAGATCGGCAGAATTAGATCCGGCATAATCTCCGCCATCAACTAAAGTGTTCCAAATTGTGCCACCATCTGTACTTTCTTCCCATTGATAAGTATCGGCTGTTGCCACAACGTTAAATGTAGTAACACCTATGATCAGATCCTGATCTGTAGGTTCTGTTGTAATTGTAGCTGCTGCCCCTACTTCCTGAAAATCAGGAGTACCACTTATATCAAGATCGTTAGGAGGAGTATAACCATCAATACCACTTGTTACCTGTCCGTTAGCATCAACAGTAATTGGAAAATCTCCCAACATACCATCTGCATTATCATCTGTAAAACCAGCTTCAGTAACATCAAAACAACCATCACCATCAGCATCAAGATCTATTCGATCTTCAAATCCATCTCCATCTGTATCTCTGTTAACGTCTCCATTTTCCTCTACAGTATCCAAAATCCCATCATTATCATCATCAATATCAACTACATCAAAAATACCGTCTTTATCAAAATCACCAGGAGTGATAAAAGTAACATCTATTGAAATTGTCACCGGATCACAGGCATAGGCAATATTGCTAACTATTATTCTATATCTATTAAATACTTTACTAAAATCAGGAGTTGAAACTATTAGATCCGCAGTTGTTGTACCAGCATAATCTCCTCCATCAACTAAAGTATTCCATGTTATACCATTATCAATACTTTCTTCCCATTGGTAAGATTCATCTCCGGCAATCAGATCTGTTACAATCGAAAATGTGGAAGATCCCGCCAATACAAATATTTGATCTACTGGTTGTGTAGTTATGTTTGCCGCAGCTCCTGCTTCCTGGAAATCAGGAGTGCCATTGGTATTTAAATCATTGGGTGGAGTATAACCATCCACACCACTGGTTACCTGACCAAAGGCATCGACATTTAAGGGTAAATCCCCTAATTCTCCATCTCCATTATCATCTGTAAAGCCCGCTTCGGTTACATCAAAACATGCATCACCATCTGAATCTAAATCTATTCTGTCCAAAAATCCATCTCCATCTGTATCTCTATTGATATCACCATTTTCTTCAACTATATCTAAAATACCATCATTATCGTCATCAACATCTACTATATCAAAAATACCATCCAGATCAAAATCATCGGGAGTTATAAACCAACATCCACTGAAGTTGTTGTAGGGTCGCAAGCAAAGGCTATGTAGACACCACTACCTGATATCTGTATAATAATTTAATTACATCACTATTGGTTACCTGAAGATCTGCTGTTGTTGCCCCTGCATAATCACCACCATCAACGACATCAACAAATCCGTTCCCGTCTTGTTTGTCTTCCTGCCATTGGTACGTATCAGCTACTGCCACAACGCTAAAAGTAGATATTCCTATGATTAGATCCTGATCTGTAGGCTCGGTAGTAATTGTTGCTGAGATTCCTGCTTCCTGGAAATCATAAGTTCCGTTAGTATCTAAATCGTTAGGAGTGGTAAAACCATCACCTATTGGACCCAATGCATCATCTGTTATTAGTCCGTTTGCATCAACTACAACCGGCGAAGTTCCAAGAATACCATCACCATCACCATCAGTAAAGCCAGCTTCTATTACATCCAGACAAGTATCGCCATCTGAATCTAATTCCAGCATATCATCAATACCATTTCCATTAGTATCTCCAATTTCATCTGTATTTAATATCCCGTCATTATCGGCATCATCATCATTAATATCTGGTACGCCATCACTATCTGTATCCAAATTAATTGTTAATGTATAGTCTTCTACTTCTCCATTATTTACAATACCACCGGGTTGATTTGAAGCAAGAACATCAGAAGTAATTCTAAATCTAGCAAAAGTATCTCCCTCAATTACACCATTTGCAACAATATTTGTCCATGTAAGTGTTGCAATTCCAAATCCAGAATTAGGAACAACAACAGATGCAAATTCATCTGGATCAAAAGTACCAGACCCATCAAAATCAATCCAGCCATATAAATTTCCATTTCCAGGGGTATTATTAGTAATATCAACATCTATACTGAAATTATCTGTTGAAGTTAAAATTCCGCTTAAATCAGCTGCAGTCACACCATCCTCATCATTCACATTATCTAAATCATCGCCATCTGCGTTAATTCCTGGAGATATTGCATCAATTTCATCATCAAAAACCAATCCTATATTTAAATCACCATCTCCAATTATATGTTGTGGCCCTCCACTAGCTATATCGGTTGAATAAGAATTTGGAGCATCTCCAAAATCATATATAGCTGGAGGTCTAACTATCCAATTTCTACCCAATAAGTTATTTAACGCAGTAATGGCACTTGCAGGGATGTCACCTGGATTTCCGGTAAGACTCAAAATATGTCCAAATCCTCCAGTACCATACGCTTCTACATCAATTATGACCTGCCCAACAGAAGCAGTAGTAAGTAGATTAAAATCCAAATTAATTTGTGCTAATAAATTATTACCACTTAGATCAATACTGGTCAATTCATTATTTGAAAGATCCAAAAACTCTAAATTCGGAATACCAGCTACACTAACGACTGTTAGGTCATTAAAACTGGCATCCAATTCAATCAAGTTAATATTCGTCAATAAATCGATGGTTATTAACGCATTATTATCCAATACTAATCTTTCAAGTGCTGTGTTCAGACTAAGATCAATTGTTGTTAAAGAATTGCTTGGCATCTCCAATACTTTGAGATTCTCCATATTCGATATATCTACAGATATAATATCTCTTCCAGGTGCAAGAAGTTGTGTTGTAAAATCAAAGTCATCACTACTTGTAATAGTAATGGTTATAAGGCTACCGTCATTTCCGCTGAAATCAAAAAGTGGATTGTTTCCAGTTCCTGGAATGTTTGGGATTCCCGATCCGGTTGCAAGCCAAGTTAAAGCTGCTCCGCCTGTATTTTGAAAATTAATTTGCCAATTGGCATCAGTAGATGTTGTTGTTATTGTAATCGTTTCTACCGCAAAAGCAAAAGAAACACTTAGCATAAAAATCAAAGCCAACAAACTTTGTTTTAAGGAAATACTTTTTGCTTTATTATTAATTGAAGTTAAGTAATCTAATTTCATATGATTAATTTTTAAACATGAATACTAAACGTAAAAGTTCATGTTCTTATTATTTTGTTCTTAAATAATGATTTAAGTTTTTATATATAAAAACTCATCCTCAAATTATTTCAGGATGAGTTTTGAAAATTTAATGGTTATTCAAGCTTTCAATTTTATGATTTTTCTTGTTATTTTTTAATAGTTTTCCCACATTCTAAACCATCTAGACAAATATATAAAAATTTGCCACATATTAGTTTTACCTCCTTGCTTTTTCTTAATGAAATGTTAACAAGGTTTTAAACATTAATCTTCGCTTTCAGGTATCAATTCAAAACCACTTTCGTTGGTAATTTTAAACTCTGTTCTACGGTTTAATTGGTGCTCTTCATCTGAACATTTTACACCATTTTTACATTGATTTACTAGTAGGGTTTCTCCATAACCCTGATAGATTATTCTTTCGGCATCTATTCCTTTAGAAACTATATAATCAACTGTTGATTTTGCTCTTTTTTCAGACAATTTCATATTGTACTTATCTTTACCTCTTGCATCGGTATGTGATCCAGCTTCAATGGTCAATTCAGGATATTCGTTCATTACCTGAACCACTTTATCCAGTTCTTTAGCGGCATCCGGACGAATATTGAATTTATCAAAATCAAAATAAATCGTATTGATATTCACTCTGTTAGATACAAATTGATCCGGTAAATTTAAATCCAACTGATAAGCATCTGTATCGGTATCGTTTAAGGTATTTATTGTTTGCTCATCATTTAAATATCCTTTATGCATTGCTACAATAACATAAGAAGTATTGCACAATGCATCATTCAATGTATAAGATCCATCCGTGTTATTTGAAGTTGTAGTTTCTAAAACTTCACCTTCTTGATTTCTTAACTCAATTATTGCATCAAAAACTGGTTCTCCTGAAGATTCAGATCTAACAATACCAGTAATTAGTTGGGTACAATGAATGTATAGTCCAGGTAAAGCTAAAAAAGAGTAAATATCATCATCTCCCTTACCTTCATCCCGATTAGAAGAGAAAAATCCTCTATCCTTTTCATCATCAATTATAAAAGCGAAATCATCTTCTTCACTATTTATAGGTGCTTCAAGATTTAAAGGAACAGACACAGTGTTGTCATAAATTTGACTCGCAAAAATATCTAACTTTCCATGCCCATCATGTCCGGTTGATGAAAAATATAAAATGTTATCGATGCCAATGTATGGGAACATTTCTCTTTCTTCTGAATTGATTCTATCCCCAAGGTTTCTAGGCTCGCTAAAAGATCCATCTTCATTAATGTCAACTATATAAATGTCTGTTTCACCGTAACCACCTGGCATATCTGATACAAAATACAATTTTGTGTCATCGTGATTTAAAGCCGGATGGCCTATAGAATATTCTACATTGTTGAACGGTAATTTTTCTTTCATTGTCCAGTTACCTTCCACATCTAAAGAAGCTCTGAAGATCTGTAAATTATTTACTCCGGAAGAATCTGTTAAGTACTTTTTTTGATAAAAATTATTTGCTGTAAAATAGACTGTTTTCAAGTCTTTTGTTATAGCAACGCCTGCTTCATGATATTTGGTATTTACATCACCTGGCATATTTTTTTTATCAATAACTTGTCTGTCATCAGTGATCAAACCGGTATAAATATCTAAAAATTGTTGATTATTTTCCTTCCATGTTTTTTTTACGATCATGGTATTATCTGTTGGTGCCGCAAAAATAATCCTGTCCTTACCTAAAAAAGCCGTTCCAAAATCGGATTCTTCGGTATTAATGTCTAAATTCTTAATGGTATATTCACCGGGAGTTGTTTGTGCAGTTATAAAAGCTACACTAAACATCAAATAAATTAAAGTAATTGTTTTTTTCATATCGGGGAATTTTATGGTAAATTTAATTAATTTTATATTTCTAGAAAAATCTAGGTGATTTTAAGTTCTTTTTTGAAAAGTCAATGTCATATAGTAAAATTATCTCATGTGATCCGTTTGTGTTTGAATTTGAAAAATCTGATATCGTATAATCATAAGCATATCCAATCCTAAAGTCAGGAGTCACTCCAAAATTAAATAAGACACTTACTGCATCATCTATCCGGTAACTAGCTCCCAATTCAAACCTGTCATACAATAAAAAATTCGCATTGATATCTATCGATACAGGTGCCCCTGACACGCCTTTGAACATTAACGACGGCTTAAACTTTAAGGTGCTTGACAAATCAAATACATAACCACCGGTTAAAAAATAATGAACCTCTTCTTCTGCCTTCGTATTTATGTTGTTCTTGTCTAAATGTTCTGACTTTAATATATTGGGTACTGAAAATCCTAAGTAAAACTTATTGGTGTAATAATAAATACCTGCTCCAAAATTTGGAAATGCATCGTTGATGTTTTCATCAAACAACGGGTCATCTCCAGTGGAAGTCTGTGGTAAAACAACATCCAGTAAATTTACATCTAACAAGGTTACTCCCCCTTTTAATCCAAATGCCAGTTTCCCTACATCAGAGGTCGTTATGGTATACGAAAAATCAACATAAATATTCTGCTCCTTGGCAGGACCTATCTCATCGGCTATAACCGAAAGACCCATCCCTACTTTTCTTCCTAATGGCGCGTGAGCATCAAAGGTAAAAGTCTGTGGTGCTCCATCAATACCTGTCCATTGGGTTCTTCCTAATAAACCTAAACTTAAAGTCCCTCGTGATCCAGCATATGCAGGATTTACAACG
>PVMK01123816.1_pt1 | contig 66186 bp, 60 predicted proteins | sample 1853481 | NCBI WGS metagenome assembly PVMK01 (sample SAMN08533507, study PRJNA380276) | Marine sediment metagenome, whole genome shotgun sequencing project.
CGGTAAGTGGCGCTACGAACCTTTTACCGTCGATGGCATACCTTCCGCCCGGGCAGTAACCCAGGTGTTCGAGTTCAAAGTCGAGCGCGGGGAACTCGATGAGGCTGCCAAACCAGCACGTTGTCGCAGAAGCACCGGTACGCGCCTGTGTCGCGATTCCATGGATCCTGGTATCACCGGCGTCAGCGTCGTCTATAACACCCTGTGATCTAAGGAACCGCTGATCTATTCATGAACTCGTTACCACCGAAGGCGCGAACGACTTGCCATACTACGAATAATTTCGTAGTATAGTGAAAGAAAAAGAAAAAGGCATTCGGGGAGGGGTGCAACGAAATTGAATCCAGCAGTTGTCGCAGGAAGCTTTGAGGCAAACGCGTGGGTAACCGTGAGATCCTCCACCGCCAGGGGCCAGTAGGGCGAAACGCAGTCGATCAGCGATTGTTCATCAATCTTCAGGAAATCTTCAACCTGTTGAAGTGATTTTTGAAAGCAGATCGTATAAATAGGAATTCATAAGAAGTGGGGCGCTTGTCTGTTGGCAAGATGCCCTCAGCATTAAAAACAGGGAAACAGATATGCGCCAGATGTTGATATCCACCGGACTTGTCCTTGCAGCAATTGGGCTCAGCGCCTGCAGCAGCATGCCGAAATCACAGACCAGCAAGGATCTTGACACTGCTGCTCAATATACGCAGGAAGAAAAGGATGCGATGACCGAAGAAGAGAGGATCGCTCTTTACAATGAGAGCATGAGCCAGCAGAAGAATAAGGTTGTTTGCCGGCGTGAAAAACCTCTTGGTTCCCATATGATAAAGACAGTGTGCCGGACACAGGCCGAAATCGAACTCGATCGCGAAGAGGCAAGGGATGCTCTTATACGAAGCGGCGCACGGGATAACCCGCAAGGAGGTGGGAACTAGAGCCCTGCCCCGCTCATCGACGGCAGCGTAGACAGGCTGGCCGTTTTGATTCAAAAGACCGCCCGCCCGTTGTCCGGCTCGGCGGGTTTTTTGTGAAATCGTGAAAGATAGCTGAATGCAGGCTACTATTGCGCCGAAATCGGTACGGAACCTCTGATCTATTCATGGACTCGTAGCTTGAGTCCATGAATAGATCAGAGGTTCCAACGGGAACAACAGTGGAGGCAACGCGCCGACGCGATAGATGCTGAGCAAGACACACCTTGGACTTGGCTTCGATTCTGCCTTCGCCAGGCAGCAGCAGGATGGTTTTCCGTGGCTGGTATTCACCGACAGGCTTGAACCCGGTTTTCGGGAAGCTCATTTCGAGCGCACCCGGCCCTATGTCCGTACGGCCTTGTTCATCAGCCTAGCCCTTGTCGTAATTATTTTTGTTTTCGGTATCGTGATGGGACGCCCACTCGGAGACGGGTTGTCGAACTTTATCCGTTTCGGGTTGCTTTCACCGGTGTTGCTCGCTACCACCATAGCGAGTTTCCTGCCGGCCCATCGACAGGCGTTCAGGACCCTGGTTGCCATGACGGCGATCACCATCGGCGTTTCCTACGTCGTTCTGAATCTTACCTCGCCGCCGCATCTTACACAGCTCGGTTTTGCCGGTCTGATCGTTGTCATTCCTTTTATCTACTTCGCTCTCGGTCTGCTACTCAAGGCCGCGTTTCTCATCGTCGTGGCGGTGACCGTCATCTATGTTGGTGGGGCCCTTGCGATTGGTATGCCGGCTGACATTCTGCAGTACAACACTGCGATACTAGTGGTGTCGAACTTTATCTGCGGCATGGGTAGCTACATGCTCGAACACTCGTTCAGGACGGGCTACCTGGAAGGCGAAATGCTGGCTGAAATGGTTCAGCGCGACGGGCTGACCGGGTTGTTGAACCGACGCGCCATGGACGAGCACCTGGACCAGGTGTGGGCGGTCGCGCGGCGTCAGCGCCGCCCCGTCACGATCATGATGGTCGATATTGACTACTTCAAGGCATACAACGATCGATATGGGCACCAGGCGGGTGACGAATGCCTGCGTCGCGTCGCGCAGGGCGTCGGCGCCGGTGCGCGCAGACCGCTGGACTTCTCCGGTCGATACGGGGGCGAGGAATTTCTTGTGGTTCTGTTTGACGCGACACATGAACATGCGATGAAGGCGGCGTCTGATATCACCAAGCGGATCCAGCAGTTGCGCGTCCCCCACGAGAAGTCGCCTGCCGCGCCGATGGTGACTGTCAGCGTCGGTGTGGCCACGGTGTTTCCGGCAGAGACCGAGCGAAGCATGGAGGGAGTGGTCCAGCTGGCTGATCGATGCCTCTACAAGGCCAAGACAGACGGCCGCAACAGGGTCGAAGGCGAGGAAGCCTGCGAGGCCTTTATCCAGACCGGGATCTTCGATAGCGGTTAGGGAACCCCGGAATAAATCGGAGCTTGCCTAGAACGGAAGCAATTCGCCATGCTTCCGAACCCATTCACCATGGATGCGTGACAGTTCGCGTGTCATGCCGCCTGGTTTTCCATCTCCGATACACCGTCCGTCGATTGCCACGACCGGGGTCAGTTCACCCATCGTCCCGGTCGTGAAAACCTCGTCTGCGTTATACATCTCGGTCATGGAGAGGTTCTTCTCGCTGACCGGAATGCCTTTATCGCGGCACAGCTTGAGTATCAGTTTCCGGGTCAGCCCTGGCAGGCAGGCGTCGGCAAACGGCGTCATGACTTCGCCGTCTTTTACGACAAACACATTTGTATCGTTGGTTTCCGCGACAAATCCGTTCAGATCCAGCATCAGCGCGCTGTCCGCGTCTGCAACATTGGCCTCGATACAGGCGAGGATGTTGTTCAGCAGGTTGTTGTGATGGATTTTTGAATCAAGACACTGGGGATTGTTGCGGCGGATAGAGGCAGTGATCAGACGAATACCGTCGTTGCCATAGACCGGTGGTTTCCACTCGGCGAGAACGATCAGGCAGCTTCCGGACTGATTGAGTCGTGGATTCATTCCGGATGTTATTTTCTCTCCTCGCGTCAGAGTGAGGCGTATGTGAACACCGTCCCGCATGCCGTTGGCCTCGAGCGTCTCGAAAACCGCTTTCCTGATTTCGTCCCGCGTCGGCGGATCCTGGAAGGCCAGCGCATGGGCCGAGGCGACCATCCTGTCCAGGTGGCCGCCGAACTCGGCAATGCGTCCGTCGTAAACCCGCAGCCCTTCCCACACGGCGTCCCCGCCCTGGACGGAACTGTCGAATACCGAGACTTTGGCATCCTTTCTCGGCACGAGCTCTCCACCCACGTGGACGAGGATGTCTGCATTGCGCGGGTCTGGTGGGTTCATGTTGTTCTTCCCTTGGTCAGTGCGTTAGCTGGCGCGGCGTGTCGGGATACGCACACTACCTGATAGCTCGTCTGTACAAAAAATCATAAAGCACCTGGCACTCGCCAAGTAGTGGTTCCAGCGTTGCAGGAACGTCCCTTGTCGAAGGTTTCCAGGGTTGGAATCCGGACGAACGATGGACCCCCGAATACCAGTGCCGGGCCCACACGCCGTCTTCAGATCGCGGACCAGGTAACCAGGACAGCATCTTGCGATCGAATGGAATATCGAGGCGGTGGCAGATCTTGCTGAGAATTATCTCGGGGGCAAGTAGCAATTGGTGGCTGTCGATACAAAAGGGCTTCTGCCCCATTTTTTCCAGGTGGCGCACGAGATCCACCTGCATTATCAGTCCCGTGTCTTCAAGTCGCACCGTCCCAAGGACTTCGGCAAGCGATGGCAACATCTCGCGCGGGTCCCGGACAAGCAGGATGTTTCGGGCCGGATCGAGTTTGTTCAAATCTATCCCGGCCAGGTGATGCGCCATCTGCTTTACAAACAGGATTGGTTTGTCCTGCGGGTCGCTGAGCAGTCGCCGAAGAACCTCGTCACCATCGTTGTCCTGCTCCGCAAGCACTTCCTCGCGCCCCGGATGAAGTGCTCCGGTGACACTCAGATAGTGAGCATACAAAGGTTCGTCCACTACCCGCGTATCGTCGCGCTGCGCGAAGCTGTACATCAGCGCGGTTGAGATATTTCGAGGTCCGGACCACATGAATATGCGCTGGTGTTTCATGGTTGAGAGGCCTGATACGGGGCCCTATTCGTCCTTATAGATAGCGATCGACGTCCGGCCTTGCCGGTCGGTGAAACCGCGATACATGCCATTGGTATTGAACGGCATCGAAATGTGGCCGCGGCCGTCAATGGCAATCACTCCGCCTTCGCCACCCATCCGAACCAGTCGGTCCATCAGGACATAGCTGGCCGCCTCGTCGATCTCCATGCCACCATATTCGACACGGGCGCAGATATCGTGAGCCACTGCGGCACGGATAAAATATTCACCGTGACCCGTCGCGGACACCGCACAGCCTGCTTCGTTGCTGGCGTAAGTACCGGCCCCGATGACCGGGGAGTCGCCAAGACGGCCCCAGCGTTTGTTGGTCATGCCACCGGTAGACGTGCCGGCCGCCAGTCGCCCCTGGCGGTCCAGTGCAACCGCGCCCACGGTCCCCACGCTTACTTCAGCGGGTGTGCCGGTAAGCTTTTTGTTTCTGCGTTCGACCAGTTGGAGCCATCGTTTCTCGGTATAAAAGTAATCTGCCGGCATCATCCGGAGATTCTGGCCGATTGCGAACTCCATTGCCCCCTGGCCGGTGAGAAAAACATGCTCTGACTTTTCCATGACGCGTCTCGCCAGCAGGATGGGGTTCCTGACCAGTCGCACGCCGCCGACGGCGCCCGCCTCAAGACCGCTGCCACTCATGATCGACGCGTCCATTTCATTGCGGCCTTCGTGGGTAAAGACAGCGCCGCGACCTGCGTTAAAGAGAGGGGAGTCCTCCATCACGACGATTGCAGCGGTCACGGCGTCCAGCGCCGAGCCGTCGTTCTTCAGGACGCGGTAGCCGGCTCCAAGCGCCTCACGGAGCGCGGAATCGAAACGCTTCCGTACTTCCGGGGTGAGTGACTCAGGAGGAATGGTGCCTGCACCTCCGTGAATCGCGATCACAGGATCGATCTCATCGGCAGCCTGTATCGTCACTGAAAGCCCCATCATCAGCACAATGGCGGGTAAAGATGACTTCATCTGACTAATTCCTTCAATTTTTCCTTTCCGATGGACAGGATACACGCTTGCTAATCAATTAAACGTTTGATTAAATAGAAACATGAAGAAAGAACACAAATCCATGCCGGCGGAACAGAGAAGATCGGGGCGGCCGCCGGACGAAGATCGAAGGAATGTAAGGAACAAGTTGCTGGACGCGGCAAGGGTCCTGTTTGCCACCAAAGGCTACGAGGGTGTGTCGATGCGTCGACTGGCCCGTGAAGCCGATACCACACCCGCGATGATCCACTACTATTTTGGCGACAAACACGGTCTTTACAGGGCGCTGATGGAAGAGATGATCGGACCCACTCTGTCCCATCTCGAACAGGTCACTAGCGGTGGAGTGGGCAAGGTAACCATCGCGAGCTTCATGGAGGCGTATGTCGGTGTGTTCCGGGATCACCCGTGGCTGCCACCGCTGGTATTCAGGGAGATGCTCGACGGCGGAGAATCTTTCCGGCAACAGTTCGCGCAACGTATCGGTTCGCGCGTTCTGCCGATTCTTGCCGGTGCCATCGAGCGCGAGCAGGCGGAGGGTCGGGTGCGCGACGATCTCGATATACCGATGACGCTGATCAGCATCATGAGTTTGTGTGTCTACCCTTTCCTGGCCCGACCGCTGATCGAGGCCAATCTGGGTGAATCACTTGATGACGCATTTATCGAACGCTGGCTTGAGCACGCGCGCCGTTTGTTCTACGAGGGGGTATCGCCATGAGCGCCAGGACGACCTGGTTGTTTGTAGTGCTGCTGGTCACAGCTTGCCAGGACAGTGAGAACGAGATGCCGCTGGTGGGAACGCTGGAACGCGACCGGATCGAGATCAACGCCGAGTCCTGGGAGGTGTTGACAGAGGTACTGGTAGCGGAGGGAGATCGCGTTGAGATCGGGCAGGTCCTCATGCAGCAGAATCCCGAAAGAGCTGTCGTTCAACTCGAGAGAGCCGGCGCCACCGCCGAACGGGCCAGCCAGCGATTGGCCGAACTCGTTCGCGGACCACGCGAGGAGGCAATTGATGAGGCGCGGGCGCGGCTGGAGGGTGCCCAGAGCAAGCTGGTGCTGGATGTTCGTGAGCACAAACGCGTCAGCGACCTGGTGGCGAAATCATTGCTAAGCGACTCGGACCTGGATCGTGCGACCGGTAACCGGGACCAGGCGAAGGCGAACCGGGATGAAGCCCGTTCACGGCTGGAGGCGTTGCTCGAGGGCACGACAATAGAAGAACTCGATCAGGCCAGGGCGAACCTGGCGGAGGCCAGGGCGATTCTGAAGGACAGGCAGCTGACGCTGGATCGCCTGCAGATTCGGGCCACGCGCGATGGCCTGATCGACACACTGCCTTTTGAACAGGGCGACCGGCCGCGTGCCGGCGATGTAGTGGTCGTCATGCTGGCCGATAGCGCACCCTATGCCAGGGTCTATGTGCCGGAAAACATAAGAGTTCTTGTTGCACCAGGGACACGGGCCAGAATCTATGTAGATGGTCTGTCGGCGCCGTTCGAAGGACGTGTCAGGACAGTCGCATCGGAGGCTGCGTTTACGCCCTATTTTTCCTTGACCGAGCGCGACCGGAGCCGCCTGAGCTATCTGGCGGAGGTGACCCTGGTCGAAGAGCGGGCCGCGGACCTGCCTGTGGGCGTGCCGGTGGAAGTCGACTTTCCCGATCTCCGACAGAAGGTTGCGAACTGACCGGTGGATCAGGCCGTCACAACACGCGGGCTTGTGCGTCGATTTAGCGATGTCACCGCTGTCGACCATATCGATCTGTCCATACCGAGAGCCCGTATCTACGGCTTTCTCGGACCCAACGGCTCGGGCAAGTCCACCACGTTCCGAATGTTGTGCGGACTTCTGCTGCCTACCGAAGGCCAGATCGAGGTCCTTGGCTACCCGGTTCCCGAGGCGACCGAAGCGGTGCGCAGGCAGATCGGTTACATGACACAGCGTTTCTCGCTTTATGACGACCTGACGGTTGACGAGAATCTCACCTTTGTTGCCGACATTTATGGCTTGTCGCGTCGCGACAAAGTTTCAAACATTGCCGCAGCCGTGGGTGTTTACGGGCTCGATGAGCTCCGTCGTCAGCGAGCCGGCACGATGAGTGGAGGTCAGCGGCAGCGGCTGGCGTTAGCGGCGGCCACGCTTCACAAGCCCGAGCTGTTGTTGCTCGACGAACCGACCAGCGCTGTCGATCCCCAGAGTCGCCGCGACTTTTGGGAAAGTCTGTTCGACATCGTCGAAACCGGAACGACGATACTGGTTTCGACGCATTACATGGATGAGGCGGAGCGCTGCCACCGGCTCGCGATTCTCGATCATGGCCGGATTGCCGCCGAGGGCGTGCCCCGGACTCTGATGAGCGAGATTGGCGCCTCAGTACTCGAGATTAGCTGCGAGCAACCGAGAAAGGCCCGCCATGCTCTCGAGACTCTGGACAAAGTACGTAGCGTGACTCAGTTGGGAGCCAACCTTCATGTCCTTGCCGATACCTCGCTAAAACAACCCGAAAAAACTTTGAGCGACCATCTCTTGAGATCCGGCATACAGGCGCAGGTCGTGAGTACATCGGCGAGCCTCGAGGATGTTTTTGTCGCGGCTACCCGCATGCGCCCGGAGCAAACGCAGTGAGCGCCTTAAGACGTATCCGTGCGATCGCTACCAAGGAAGTCCGGCAGTTACTCCGTGACAGACTGACGATCGGCATGGTGATCGGCGTGCCGCTGCTGCAGATTGCATTGTTCGGCTACGCCATCAATATGGATGTCAGGTATCTCCGTGCGGCCGTAGCGGATCAGGCGAATACGACTCTTTCAAGGAGACTGATAGACGACGTCGGCGCGACCCAGGTGGTCAGGCTGACACGCAGGGTTGCCACGGCACAAGAGCTGGAGGAGTTGCTGCGGACAGGCGAAATCACCGTCGGTCTGTTTGTGCCGCACGACTTCGAACGACGACTGTCCGATCCGCGGCGACCCGCGGCGCAGCTGATGGTCGATGGCAGTGATCCCACTATTCTCGGGGTGGCTCGCCTGCTCCTGGAGATGCCCGTGGAGCTTAGGAAGATGACCGGCACGGCACAAGGTCGCTTATTTGAACTGCGGAATTTCTACAATCCCGAAAGAAGATCTGCCGTCCAGATCGTACCGGCCCTGATTGGCGTCATCCTGACCATGACGATGATCATGTTTACGGCGGTGGCGATCGTCAGGGAACGCGAACGAGGCAATCTCGAATTCCTGATCACGACACCGGTCAGCACCCTGGAATTGATGATCGGCAAGCTGGCACCCTATGTGGTGATAGGGCTGATACAGGTCACCCTCATCCTGATGGTCGGGCGCTGGCTGTTTCACGTGCCGTTCAGGGGCCAGCTTCTCGATCTCTATCTGGCGGCCGTGGTATTTATCGCCGCTACCCTTACTCTGGGGCTACTGGTCTCGACTATGGCGCGAACTCAATTCCAGGCGATGCAATTGTCGATCTTTCTTTTTCTGCCGTCGATCCTATTGTCCGGCTTCATGTTTCCCTTTGACGGCATGCCGATCCTGGCTCAGCGCATCGCCGAGTTTTTGCCGCTCACTCACTTCGTAAGGCTGGTCCGCGGGATCATCCTGCGGGGCGCGGGCATTGGCGAGTTGATGCCCGAGATCTGGGCGCTCGTCGTGTTTTTCATGGTCACGATGACACTTGCAGTTCTCCGTTTCAGCAAACGCCTGGATTAATCAAGAAGGATTCGGTTTGTCTCCCGATCGCGGCGTCTATCCATCAGTTACCGATCCCCAGCGTACCCTTCAGCTTGTCGGTCACACTTTCCCTGAGTCCATCGATGCCGTGCTTCGATCCCTCCTTTTTCGCCGCTTTGATCGCCTCGCGGATCATAGGCCTGAGTAACTGCAGTGCAACTTCCCTGGCCGATTCCCCATTCGTTTCCTGGCCGATGCCTGTGACGTGAACGTCACCCATGGTGGCCTGGTAGTTTTTTACGCCAGTGACAAGCTTGACCTCGGACTGAGTAAAATCGAAGCGATCGATAATCAGCCGGGTTCCGGCATCCTCGCCCTCCGATGTCTGCTGATCCGATTCATCGCTTTTCATGTTGTCCATGATCCTTTCCAGGTTGATCCCGGAACCGGCTTTTACTTCGGCGATAATGCTCGTGTCCTCGACGCCAATCGCCTTGATCCGGATGACATCCGTGGTCAGTGAAGCCTTGTCCAGCGACAAGTACACCTTTCCAAAACGAACCGCATAGTCCGAGTCAAAACCGGCAGGGTTTCCGATCACCAGTCCACGAATCTCACCCGTCCCATCCTGTAGAGAGATATGCACACCGGCTACCCGAACGGGCGCTCCGGTAACATCTGACCCGATCTTCTCCAGCGCCGATTTCACCATACCGTCGAGGTGGCTCAGCGACCAGAATATCGCGATCGCCACAGCGGCGACGACAAGCGCGATCGCCCCGAAAACAAGCTTGCCAGTGTTGCTCATGACGGTTTCCGCTATTGGGTCGGCCCCTTGCCGATAAACTCATCCAGCCACTCTTCCTTGGCGTGGTACCAGAAAATGGAGTCTTGTGGTTTCAGGACCCAGTGGCTCGCCTCGGGGAAGTAAATCAGGCGGCTGCGCACACCTCTGTTCTGAAGTGTCTGGAACAGCTCGATGCCGTGGTTCAGAGGCACCCGGTAGTCTTTTTCACCGTGTATCACGAGTGTCGGCGTATCAAAATGGCCGGCTCCCATATGGGGCGAAATCTGTTCGTACAATTCCGGGTTCTCCCAGTGCTCACCAAATCGTCTCTTTTGTGCACCATAGTCGGCTCCGTACTGGGTCAGCCGGTTATAGACGGCCGCATGCGCGATCAGGGTCTTGAAGGGGTGGTCGCGGCCCAGAATTATCGAGGCCAGGTAGCCACCAAAGCTGCCGCCGCCCGCCGCCATCCGTTCCTCATCAATCCATGCCTTAGAGGCCAGGTATTGTGCTGCGAGGATCGTATCCTGATAGGGCAGATCGTCCTGGTGTGGATTGATCGAATCGGTGAAAGCCTGGCCGAAACCACTGGAGCCATGAAAATTGTGCCATGCCGTCACGTAGCCGGGCGCGGAGAAAAGCTGGGCGTTCCAGCGATAATGGAAGCTGTCGCCGACACCGCTATGGGGGCCGCCATGAATCAACAGATACAAAGGCCACTTCTCATCCTTGTCGAAGCCCGGCGGGTAATTGATCCACATCTGGACGTCTTCGCCGTTACCGCCCGTGTAAACAACACTCTCGTAGGTGCCGAAATCCACATCGGCAAGCACGTTGTCATTGAAGGTCGATATTTTCGCGACGCGACCGCGTTTGGGGGCAATGCGAACCAGAGTCCTCGGTTCGACAAAGCTTTCCCGTAGTCCGACCATGACCGGTCCGCGACCGGCAACCGCAAGGCTTACAAAGCTCTTGTCGCCGGTTATGGGACGGACTTTTCCATTTGCCGCGTTGATCTCATAGACACGTCTCAGACCGGCGTCATTGATAGCGCCATAGAGATGGCGTGAGTCGGGAGCCCAGACCAGGCCAGACACCGATCGATCCCATTCTTTTGTCAGGTCAACACGCTCACCGGATCGGCGGTCGTAGCGATACAGGCGTTGTTTGTCGGCGTAGAAGCCCTTGATCTCCTGTCGATGGTAGGCGAGCCATCGCCCGTCCGGGCTGTACAAAGGTGTCGTGTCATCGGCCGGGTTACCGGGCGTGATGTTGACGGCCTCGCCGCCGCCGATCGGTAGCAGATAGATATCGCTGTTGCCATCGATACCGGTCGCATCCGAGTCCGCTGCGAAGGCAATTTCCTTACCATCCGGTGAGATGTCATACCCTTCCGGTCCCGGGCCATTAGCCCCCAGGTTTTTTTCGGTTAACTTCAGCCCGGTGTCGACCGTGATCGCGTGTGGCTCGCCACCATCGAGTCCGACGCTAAAAAGATGCGCCTCGCGGTCGTCGATCCAGTGATCCCACCATCGGATGTCGGGTTTGTCCCAGACCATTGCGGTCATTTTGGCTTCGGCGCGTTCCTTCATGCGCTCGCCCTGGGCCTCCCAGCTGTCGAGGTCCGTCCACACGCGACTGATAAAGACCAAGCCGCTCGAGTCGGGCAACCACTTTGGCGTAGCGGCGCCTGTTGGTACATCCGCAAGCTTGCGCGCCTCGCCACCCGCCATTGGCAGGACATAGACCTGGTTTTGTTCGTCGCCCGCGCGCTTTGTCAGGAAGGCGATGTACTTGCCGTCCGGACTCCAGACGGGTGATGAACTGGTCCCGGTTCCTGAAGTTAGTTGCTGAGCGGCGCCGTCATCTATTGAAAGCAGCCACAGATTGGCGCTGCCCGTGTCTTCTTCAACATCGTAGGTCGTGACTGCGACAGCTACTCGCTTTCCGTCGGGCGACAAGGTCGGCGTGCCCAGGCGCTTGATCTGCCAGAGGGTTTCAGGCGTCAGCGGCGCCTTCTCCTCCGCAGCCTGGACGGTTGTCGCCCACAGTATCGAAAAGATGAGTATCTTCAGGGTTTTCATTGAGTTGTGTCTCTACTTTTCCTGGCAGAAAGCACCAGTCCGATACGGTCAAAGTTTGCCGGGGACCGGGATGGTAGCCGATGCGGCCCATTGGCGCATCGCATAGCGCCGAATCAATAGCCGTGTGAACTGAACACTCGAAAGAAGATTTCGGGCTCCGGCCGTACCCTGAAATTCCGGGTCTGATCGGTAAACAGTATTTTACCTTCCGGATCGGTGATGATCACCGTTGGCAGAACCGTGTCGGGCCCGAATTTCCTCGCGGTCGGACCGGGGGGGACGCCGTTTTTCTGAAGAATATCGAGCGTTCGTGCAGCCGCGAGATCCTTGTCGATCAGGAAGCGGAACGGCACTTTGAATATATCCGCAACACGTCTCGTAATATCCGGTGGTTGTGGGCTTATCAACGCTACATTGATGCCGCGATCGATCAGGTCGCGGTAGCGGTCGGTTATCTCGCGCACCTGGCCCATGCAGAACGGGCACCAGTTTCCCCTGTAGAACATCAGCAGCAGGGGCTTGCCCAGCAGGCTCTCAGAACTTACCGGCTTGCCATCGGTGTCCTCCACCGCGAATGACGGCAAAGTCTCACCAACACGAAGGCGTTCACCGATCCTGCGTCCCAGGCTCGAGTACCAGAAATCGAACAGAAAAAAACCGACCAGGCCAATAGCGGAAGCAATGAGCGGCGCATATTCATTCGCCCCCTCGCGAAAGAAACCGTAGGCAGACAGGGCCGCGCCCGCAAGTGTCAGAGAAGAAAGTATCGGCAGGGTGTGGCTGGTCCGGGCCAGTTTTTTTGATGAATGGGCGCGGATTTGCAGACCCAGGAACGGCAACACGGTGACGAGGGCCCCGATCCAGCTCAAGCGGGGTCCGCGATCAACGATTATCGCGACCGCGATGAGCGCTATCACCACGACCAATGCCGGGTAGGAGAGGATGAAGATGCCTTTTATGCGATTCATCAAACGATCTTGCCAGCAATGTTCGGAAGACCGGCAAGTTTACACCTTATCAGGTGGCGCGGGCGCTGGCGGCCTCTGTACCGAATCAGGTGTTTGCTGTCGAAGTCATCACCAGTACCATAGCGGCCTGCTTCGAAAGTGGACAAGCAAGAGGATTGCCAGATGGGAAAACAGGTTCTTATTATCCACGGCGGCGCGGGCGCGTGTGAAGGGCACCATACGACGTTCCAGCTCTATTCCCGAAGTCTCGACAGAATTGTGGATGAAGCCTGGCAGGTCCTTCAGTCAGAAGGATCCAGGGCGGCCGTTCTGCATGCAATCAGGCTTCTCGAGGACGACCCGGTATTCAACGCAGGCTTTGGGTCACGCTTGCAGCGGGATGGTCATGCGCGCATGTCGGCAGCCCTTATGGACGGAATGGGAGGTCGGTTTTCCGGTGTCGTCAATGTCGAGGAGGTCGAGCACCCGATAGACATCGCCGCAGCGCTTGTTGATCGCGCACACCGGGTGCTCGCCGGCCCGCCGGCGACGGATTTCGCGAGGGACGTCCTTGGCATGGAGATATTTGATCCCACCACACCACACCGACTCGACGAGCATCGCAGTCACAAGGCCGGCAAGATGGGGACCGTCGGCGCTGTCGCCCTGGATCCGGATGGATCGATCTGGGTGGGAACCTCGACCGGAGGCGTCGGTTACGAGATTCCTGGTCGCATGAGCGACAGTGCAACTGTTGCCGGGACTTACGCGAACGCGGATGCTGGTGTTTCATGTACCGGACAGGGCGAACATATCGTCGATCATGCGGCCGCCGCCCGCGTTCTCACCCGTGTGTGTGACGGGGCGAGTCTGGCGCAGGCAGTAGAAAAAACCATTGCGGAGGCCGACAGACTTTCCATGGGCTATGGGTTGATCGGTCTGGATAGGGATGGGAATGCGATTGCCGCGCAAACAAAGGATATGACGACGCTGTTCTGCGTTCGTGATGAATCCGGCCGGCGCGGATTCCTGGATTCGCCGCAATAGACCCGCCGTCAGGCCGGTCGTTGTGCACCTGCGGGAACGGGCACAACGATGCTGATTGCACAGCCACCCGACCGGCCAGGACATCGGTAGGAATGTCTCTGGTCTCCGGGAAACGCCAGGACGTCGCCGCTGTCGAGCTCGAACGCGCGGCCGGTCACCAGGACCTGCATCTTGCCTTCGAGGCAATAGAAATACTCTTTGGTGCCAAGGACGTGTGGCGTCCCACCCATTGACGCTCCCGGGTCGAAGTCCATCCGGTCGATCTCGAGACCCTGAACTCTTTCCGGCAGCAGTTTGCTAATCCGCACCCGGCCACGGCTCAGCCGTCTGATCGGCACGTCGGTTTTTCGGATCAGCGTGCTTTCGCTGCGCGGGCGAGCAACCAGCTCCTCTATACCAACACCGAGTGCCGCAGAGACACGGGCCAGGTTGGACAGCGAGGGATTGCCGCCGCCGGACTCCATATTTGCGACGGTTGATCGCGGGATGTTGGCTCGTTGCGCAAGCTGGGACTGGCTCCAGTTTCTCCTGCCACGGATGGCGACGAGATTATCGGCCAGGTTCGCGGACACCGGTTCATTCATAACGGATTCCTGTTGTGGTAAGACGATGTCGAATTATGAACAATACCGACGGTATATTGGCAAAATTGTTTTTATATCGTCTGACAGTCACTACTCTCCTGATCGTCCTCAGACATTGGGAGTTCCAAAAGTGATGAACAACATTGTTCTTAGATTGGGTGCGACTGTTTTAGCCATATTGACGATACTGTCGCTGGCGACTTTTGTTGGAATAGTGCTTGGACTGGCCATTCTGGCTGGTGGCGCCAATGGATCGCTGGCTCTTGCGGCAGGATTGTGCGCGACGGCTGTCGCGGCGGGTTCTATCGCATTGGCGGCACAAAACGGCAGCCGGAGAATCGATCTGGCCCCCGGCCCGGTAACAGCGGGTGCAATGATCCTGACGGCGCAGGCAATCGTGCCTGCTATCTGGTAACAACAAAGGGGCCTGGTTATGAAAAGGCAGCATGCAATCAGCGTAAAGGCGATTGATCACATCAATCTGACCGTATCGAATCTCGAACGGTCAATGGAGTTTTACCAGCGTGCATTCGGACTAGAGATCCGTGAGGATGGGCGCGACAGGGACCGGCCCTATGTGATCGTTGGCAAGGCGGGCGTGGGGTACCTCGCACTACACGAGAGTAAGGAGCACGGCACGGCGGCGGGCGGCCCTATTAACCACTGGGGTTTTGTCGTTGAAGATTTCGAAGGTTTGTCCGCACACCTCGATCGCTACGATATACCCGTGCTCTATCGTGAAAACGGCTCTGACGGAATTATCGAGTACCCTCATTCGAGATCGGTTTATGTCGCCGATCCCGATGGCACGGAAATCGAATTGACATCCAGATTCGGAGGCGGGCTTGGCTGATTGCGGCCCCGGGCTTGCACAGTCCGTCTGTGTCCGTCAGGGTATGCAATTGTGCTTTGTCCGGAGCCCGTGTCATGTCTCTCATAAACCGCACTGCGGTTCGAATCGCGATTCTTACCACGGCATTGCTGGCGGCCTGTGCCACGCAACCCGATATTCATTTTGACTACGATCACTCGGCGAACTTCGCTAGTTACCGCACCTACGGAATCATGGATCGCGCCGGGCAAGCACCCGGCGGCGCGTCATACGAAAGTATTACGGCGCAGCGTATTCGAGCTGCAGTCGAACGCGAGATGGAAGCTCGCGGATACTCCCAATCGCCGACGCCCGACATACTGGTCAACTTCTATGTCACCGTTCAGCAGGTGCAGAAGGTAAGCCAGGTTCCGGTCGCGCCACAGCCGGTCTACGGTTACGGATACAGGCGCTACAACTCCTGGTCGGGGCCGCATTACGAGACCTGGGTCAGGAACTACAATGAAGGCTCCCTGATGATTGATATTGTCGATTCAAAGACCAACCAACTCGTCTGGGAAGGTGTCGGTCGCGGCAGATTGACAAAAAGCGAAATCGACAATATCGGTCAGGTGGCCGGCGATGCGGTGGCGGTGGTGATGAGCCAGTATCAGTTCAGGGCGGCGCCCTAGCCAATCTCCGTGGCCAATTTGTCTGGCGATTCTGCTCTATCGTTGTTCGAGCCTCCGGATTACGACCTGACAACCGGCGCCGTCGAACCATGTCTTAGCCACGAAATCATCGACAATCTCGAAGTACATGATGCAGTCCATCTCTTCGATCCGGGGCGCCGGTCCGGGGATCTGGTCGGAGACACGCTGGCTCGGATCCCGCAGGGTTTCGTCCTGGGTGTCGATGACCGTATGGCTCTCGTATACAAAGACCGGATTGTTATCGTCGCCGATAATGGTCCGTCTTGGCGGACCCCAGGCGTTCTCGAGTTCCTCGACCGGGGCACCCACCCATTTCTTAATCTCTCTGTCCCACCACGGCCGCGGTGTCAGACAGCCGCTACTGAGTGTGTAAACGGCGATAACAAACGCGATGGAGAATTTCTTTATCATAGGGATATATTCGCACAGGTCTTAAGAACATAGCATCATGCGCAGCTCTTCTTTGCAACAGAAATCAGAGGTTCCCCAATGATCAGGGCTCTTGCCGACATCACATACCGCCAGGGCCGCCGGCTTGTCGTGTTCGTGATCGGCGGCTCGCTCCTGCTGATCGGCATCGCACTGATTTTCCTGCCCGGACCGGCTGTCATTGTGATACCCGCGGGTCTCGCCGTGCTCGCTCTGGAATTCACCTGGGCGAGAAATTTCCTGCACCGCATTCGACGCGAGATCAGCGAGCGCAGCCGTCAGGCGCGAATCAACAACCTCGGCCAGACGAGATAGGTCAGTCCAGGTTGGCTCGTCCAGGCCGGCCAGCTGAAATCGAGCTAGAGGCTGGCGAGCCAGTCGTCGTCCGACGATTCGTCAATACCCTCGAACAACGGTGTGCTGAAGTAACGTTCACCGGTGTCAGGCAACATCACAAGTATGACCGAGTCCTGCGACGCATCCTTCGCCACCTTCAGGCCCGCCGCAAGCGTGCCCCCGGATGAGATGCCCACAAAGATGCCCTCCTCGGTCGCCAGATCGCGGGCTGTCATAATTGCTTCATCATCGGTCACCGTAATCACCTGGTCCGGCAAGTCCTGCTTCAAAACCGCAGGGATAAAATCAGGCGTCCAGCCCTGGATCTTGTGCGGCTGCCACTCGGCGCCTCCAAGTAATGCGGCGCCGGCGGGTTCCGTCGCGATGATCTGCACATCGGGCCGGGCGAGCTTGAGGATCTCACCGACGCCCGTCAACGTGCCGCCCGTGCCATAGCCGGTAACCCAGTAATCAAGCCGCCGACCCGCAAAGTCGCTCAGGATCTCGGGTCCCGTCGTGTTGCGATGATAAGCAGGATTCGCCTCGTTCTCGAACTGGCGCGCGAGGTACCAGCCATGTTTTTCTGCCAGCTCTTCCGCCAGGCGAACCATGCCGGTCGCCCTGTCGGCGGCCGGCGTCAGAATCACCTTTGCGCCCAATGCTTTCATCAGGCGCCTTCTCTCCACGGAGAAACTCTCCGCCATGATGGCGACAAACTTGTAACCCCGCGCCGCACACACCATCGCCAGGGCGATGCCGGTATTGCCGGATGTTGCCTCGACCACCGTCTGCCCCGGCTCGAGAACGCCCCGGTCCTCTGCATCGCGGATGATCGCGTAGGCCAGCCGGTCTTTTACCGACGCCATCGGGTTGAAGGCCTCGATCTTCACAAAGATATCCACGTGATCCGGGGCGATGTGATTCAGTCTGACAATGGGCGTCGAGCCGATTGTGTCGAGGATGCTGTTGTATATCATGAGGTGGCTCCGGTGATCGTTTGCCTGATGAGAATAAGAGTAGGCGAATTTGTCAAAATCGCAATGGGAATCACTTGGATGCGGGTGTCGCCATGAGGTTCCCACGCCACGACATCATTCAGGCAAAAGTGATCATGGCAAGCACGATTATCCGGATATAATGAATTTACCGCCAAGCAGCGATTGGAACCTTCCTGAACTGAGGGGGAGATGACAGAAAGCGGCAAAAAAAACGAATTGGCAGCAAGCCGGTCCGAGTTAACGGCTGACAAGCTGCTGACGGTTGCGATCTCGGGTGATTGGCAGGTAGGCAACCAGCACCCCGCGGCCACCGATATCGTCAACCAGCTACAAGGTGCAGACCGAATCGCCTTTGACTCTACGGATCTTGGCGACTGGGATACGTCGCTGGTGGCCTATCTGGTCAATATCATCGATGCGGCAGACAAGGCCGGTAAAGACGTTGACCGGTCAGGGCTGCCCGAGGGTGTACAAGGCCTGCTGAGGCTGGCTTATGCGGTGGCTGAACGCAAAGGGGCTCGTCGCGAAGACAAGAGCGAGCCCTTCCTCGTTCGGGTCGGCAATGCTGCCCTCGAACATCTGGCCGGATGGCGTAGTGGTCTGGAGTTTATCGGTAGCTCGACAATCGCATTCTCCAGGTTTGCTACGGGCCGGGCCCGGTTTCAGAAAGCGGATCTGTTCAGGATCATCCAGGACGCTGGTCCTGCCGCGCTGGGGATCGTGGGACTGATAAATTTCCTGGTTGGCATGATCCTGGCCTTTGTCGGCGCAGTGCAATTGCAGACCTTCGGCGCGGGTATCTATGTCGCCGACCTGGTCGGGATTGCCATGACGCGCGAGATGGCCCCCATCATGACGGGGATCATTATGGCGGGTCGCACGGGGGCGGCCTTTGCGGCCCAGCTTGGCACGATGAAGGTCAACGAGGAGATCGACGCCTTGACGACCATGGGCGTCGATCCGATGGAGTTTCTCGTCGTTCCCAGGATGTTCGCACTCATGATCATGATGCCGCTGCTCGTTCTTTACGCAGATCTCGCCGGCATCCTGGGCGGCATGGTCGTGGGCGTCGGGGGCCTCAATCTGGGATTTGTGGAGTACCTGGCCAGGACGACTAATGCGGTATCCATTACCCAGGTCAACATCGGCGTCGTGAAGGCCGTCGTGTTCGGCGTGATGGTCGCAATCGCGGGCTGCATGCGGGGGATCCAGTGTGGCAGTAGTTCTCAGGCGGTGGGCCTGGCGACCACATCGGCCGTGGTGACGAGCATCGTCCTGATCATTGTCGGTGACGGTTTGTTTGCTGTCATGCTCAACATACTGGGGTTCTAGAGTGCGATGACAGACAGCAGGGAACATATTCGCGTTGAAGACCTGACGATGGCCTACGGGGATTTCCTTATCCAGAAAGATCTGGATTTTGTCGTCAACCGCAGCGAGATTTTTATCATCATGGGGGGCAGTGGCTGCGGCAAGAGTACCCTCATGCGGCTCATGATCGGTCTAAAATCTCCGGCGAAAGGCGATATTTCTTACGATGGCAAGCCGTTCTGGGGTGGCACTGCAGACGCACGTGAAGAGTGGATGCGAAACTTCGGCATCCTCTACCAGAGTGGTGCGTTATTTTCGTCGATGACGCTGGCCGAGAATATCGGCCTGGCGCTGGAGCTATATACGGATCTCAAGACGCCGGATATCCGTGAGATCGCCTCGCTGAAGCTCGCGCTTGTGGGCCTCAAGGGCTTCGAGGACTATTACCCCAACGAAATCAGCGGTGGCATGATGAAGCGGGCAGGACTCGCCCGCGCCATAGCGCTGGACCCCGATATTCTGTTTCTTGACGAGCCATCGGCCGGGCTGGACCCGATCAGCTCCCGATTGCTGGACGAATTGATCCTGGAGCTGCGCGATAGCCTGAAGACGACGATCGTCGTCGTGACACACGAACTGGCGAGTATCTTTACGATTGCCGACAGCTGTGTGTTTCTCGACCCGGATACAAAGACTATGCTTGCAACGGGAGACCCGAAGAAACTGCGCGATGAGTCGCCGAACCCCGTTGTCAGGAACTTCCTGTTGCGAGGCAAACTCGACGCTGAGAAAGACAAGGGAGCAGCGCATCGATGAGCAAGAAAGCCAATCCTGCCGTGGTCGGTTCCTTCGTAATCGGGGCCGTTATTCTGGCCGTCGCTGCAATCTTTGTTTTTGGAAGCGGGCGCATCTTCAAAAAGGTAGTGACTCACGTTGCCTATTTCGATAGCTCCCTGAAAGGACTCGATGTCGGCGCACCGGTCACGTTTCGCGGTGTACGCATCGGTTCCGTCACAAATATCCTGAGCGTTTACGACTACGATTCCGAATTGATCTACTTCCCGGTGATTTTCGAGATCGACCGCGACCACTTCATAGATATCGGCGACCAATCGAAGTCGAAAATCGACGAGACAGACGACGAAGCGAGCATGCAACACCTTTTCGATCGCGGGATGCGCGCCAAACTCGAGATGAGGAGTTTTGTCACCGGTCAGCTCAATATCGATATCGACATGTATCCGGATACGAAAATCAGGCTGTACGCTAATAAGTATCCCGGCAAATACGTGGAGTTTCCGACCATCCCGTCCGATGTCCAGCGCATCATGCGGAATATCCAGAGCCTCATGAAGAAACTCGAAGAATTGCCGATGGACGAAATTTTCGAGGAACTCCGCAGTGCCGTGAAAGGCTTTGATGACCTCGTCAATTCCCCCGAGCTGAAGGACACGATCACGGGACTCGACAAGCTGGTCAACTCGCCCGAACTGGAAGCCTCCATCACGAGTTTGCACAGGGCGCTCGATAGCTTCGACGCCGCCATGGGGAGTACGCGCCGGGTCATGGATAGCGTGGACGGCGAGATCGGACCTGCGGTTGCTGAGTTGAGGGAGTCCGCGAGCCGCGTAGGCGAAGTACTGGAGAAAACCGAGGGACTTCTGAACGAGCTGTACAACGCACTCGGCGAAGACTCGCAATTGAGAGTGCATACGACAAGCGCGATGGGTGAGCTATCTAAGGCCGCGCGTTCGCTGCGCGTCCTTACCGATTACCTGCAGACACATCCCGAAGCCCTTATCAAAGGCAAGAAAAGACCGGCGGGAGGAAACTGATGAGATTTTTCCGAACCATTGTTGCGCTTTCGGCGGCACTGCTTCTGACCAGCTGTGGCAGTTCACCGCCGTCGCGCTTCTATTCGCTGGATCCGGTATTCCAGGGGCCGCAAGTCACGGATCTGGGAGATTTGCAGATCGGTTGCGGGCCTTTCGAGCTGCCGGATCGCCTGGACAGACCACCGATCGTGATCCGCGGTACGCGAAACGAAGTCATCATCGATGAGTTCGCTCGCTGGGCGGACGATCTCGGCCAGCGTTTCCAATCGGTGGTGGCGCGTAATCTGGTCGTTGCCACCGGTTCCGGGCGGATATTCGAACGCCCATGGCGAGACGAGTTGAAGATGGATTATCTGGTGAGCGGGAAAGTGGACGAGTTCTCGGCAGATACTGAAGGCAAGGTAGAACTCGTTGTCCGCTGGATGATCATGGACGACAAGAGTCCCGGGATTCTGGAGGGGCGTGAGTCGGTCTATAGTGAGACTGCCGATCCGGATGACTATGGGGATATTGCCGCCGCCATGAGCAGGACAGTCGCGAGCTTTGCGGGCGACATAGCCAGCGAGATAGAGAAACTCGAGGCAGCCAGACCACAGGGGGCGAACTGATCGGGTTAGTCTGTTGCGACGTCAGGCCGATTTGCCGGACACCGCCCTGTTCAGCCCGCCGCGATCATTCGATTGAGGTGAGAATTTCCGGATCCTGCTCCTTGTTCGCAAGTACTGTGTGGCATAGCGAGCACTTGCGCGAGATCCTGTCTCCGTCCGCTGTTTTCAGCTGACGGTTATGGCAGCGGAAACAACCGGGCGTTTCGTCGTGACCACTGTGGTCGGGGTAGGTGCCCCATTCGACCTTCATCTGTGGGAACACGTTATAGGAGTAAATCAGACCGAGCTCCGTAGCCGCGTTGTCGATGTCCTCGCCGCGCTCGGCCACGATATCCGGATAGCTCTCGGCGTAAAACGCCTTGAGTTCACGCGCGATAACCTCTTTTGCTTCTTCGTGTGAGCTGTATTCGTTCCTGATCAGGCGCATGCCCTCACGCTTTACGAAAGGCAGGGTCTGATCGATGCGCCCGGAGTCGATTGAGTCGTCGATCTCGTTGTCCGGCAGGCGGTAGACGTGACTTGGTCGATTGTGGCAATCCACGCAGTCCATCGTCCGCCATTCGCCCGGGTCCTCCGGCATATCGCGCACCTCGAACAGCTTCTCCGTTCCGTCTGCCCTGGTCAGTTCGACCTGGTACATTTCCTCGCGCTTCGGATCGGAGCGGAAGCGGATTTGCACGCCGGGGTCGACGTGCCAGTGAATCCCGGATGAGCCGTTACCTCTGTGTCCGCCTACCTTGATGAGCAACGCTGTCTGGAGCGCCGTATTGGATTCGTCCTCCTCGTAACTCGTATCGACTATCAGCTTGTCGCCGACGAACTTTGTCGGCCAGTGGCACTGTTCGCAGGTGTCGCGCGCCGGTCTCAGGTTCTCGATCGGTGTCGGTATCGGGCGTGGATACAAATCGAATGTCACGGCGATCAGCTGCCAGGCACCGGACAGCTTGGATTTGACGAACCAGTCGGCGCCGGGGCCGATGTGGCACTCTTCGCACTTGACCCGTGCGTGGGCTGAGCGTTTGTGGGCCGTGTCCTCCGGCTGCATGACCGAATGACAGGCCGTCCCGCAGAATTCGTTGGAGCCCATGACCTCGACGCCCTTGTAGGTGGCGGCGGCCAGAATGACGAGATTGACCATGGTCAATGCAAGGAAGATAACGACCGACCGGCGCGTCCGTGCGCTGTTGAGATCGATGACCGGGAAGTGGCCGCTGTCCTCGCCGGCCCTGAGCCTCTTGCGCTCGCGCATGACGCCGAAGGGGATGAGCAGCAGGCCGATGACAAAGAAGACCGGCAGGATCAGGAAGACGATGATGCCCAGATAGGCTCCGCCCGGACCAACACCGATGTGCTCGATGACGAGCAGCACCAACATGAGTGTGATGCTCGACGTTGCGATGGCGGTACCGAGCAGGCTGATGGTGTTACGCGTCAGACTCGCGAAAAAATACCTCGCCATAGCGTTCCCCTGTGACGGTTCTGGCCGGCGACCCTCGTCGGGCGCGGCGGCCACCGTGTGATTATTCGACGCCCCGGCCGGACGGCAGTCGGTGTGAGGTCAGTATTATAACTTGGGAACCTCCGATCTATTCACGAACTCGTACCTTGTGCTCAGCCCACCTGTCTCACCACGATGACGAGCCCTGTCTTGATCTTTGGATCCACAGCGAATTCTCCTCAGTCAGGAATACGATTTGTATTCCGCTCCTTCAGAAAATCCACTGTGGATCCAAATCTCTGCGCCATCACCTCGCCCCGCGGCAAGATAGGCGGGCTAAAATATCCAGCTTCTGCGTTGCAAATCTTCGCAATAGCCAGCTATTACGTTCGATTCGCGCCTTGAATCTGAACATTTTGGATCACAATCTACTTCGCTCAGAATAGGTCGGAGGTTCCCTTGTTACAGGGCCGCAAAAACAGAGCGCTCCCTGCCACTTTCGTGTGACAGGGAGCGATGTTCATGCGCCGGTCAATAGCTCAGCAAGGCCCAGAATATGGCCACCGCCAGCATCAGCCCGATTGCCAAAGCGATGAACCCGAAGATCGACACCCAGACCATCTCTTCGCGCGTCGGTGGATCGCACATTGCTTTCTCCAGCGTGCCCTCATCGACCATACGCTGGTACTCCTTCGGACGTTCTTCCCTGAACTTCTCCAGCGGCATGCGGCCGGTGAACACGACCGGATCCATCGGGAAGCTCTCCGGACGCAGATGGGTGTGGAAGAAGTGGAACACGAAGATGAAGCCGGTCGCCAGCAACGCCTCGTCGCTATGGATGACATAGGCCGCGTTGATGGTCCAGCCGGGCAGCCAGTTGGTGAAGAAGGTCGGTATCCACAGCATCAGGCCGGACAGCCCGATGATCATGACGCCCCAGAAGACTGCCAGATAGTCGAACTTCTCCCAGTAGGCCCATCGATCCCCGGCGGGTCGCGGGCCGGCGTACATGAAATACCGGACGTTGGCGATCATGTCCTTGAGATCCTGCAACTGGGGCACCATGGAATTCGGCCCCCAGAACAGGCCCCGCTCGCCCTTGAACGCGAAACGGGTGAACACATGCAGGATGTGTACCAGCATGTAGCCGAAGGTGCCGATAGCCGCTATGCGGTGAATGATGCGGGCCGAGTCCACGCCGCCCATCACGTTCATCATCGTCTGCGCCCAGGGAGCCGTGTCGAACTTCAGCGGCAGTCCGGTCAGGGCGAGCAGCAGGAACGTGATTATGATCGTGGCGTGCATAAAGATGTAAATACCCGGGAAACGCCTGACATAGGCGCCTTTGGCGAGCGACTTGTGACCGGCAAACTCGCCCCGCAGCGCGCCGACCAGGGAGCGTTGCAGCCACAGCAGGTCGTGAATCCCGAAGAAGGCGAAAACGCCGATCAGCAGCGAAATCATGAACACGTAAACGTAGTAGACGTACGGGTTGTCCTCGACATCGGTGGGATCGTTGTGCGGATCGAATTGCAGGAAGGATTCGCTGACACCCTCGGGGCACGCACCGCAGGTTTCCGCCAGGTTGTCGGGGTGGATGCTCGAGCGCGGATCGTCCGCCGGCAGATTCTTGTGTGCTGTATGACAGTCCGCACAAGTGGCGGCTGATGCAAATCCAAGATTGGTGGACTTCCCGTGGAAGCTCCCTCGATAGGACGTATAGAGGTCGCTGTGACATTCTCCGCAGCGTTCAGACATGAGCAGGTGTTCGCCTGCCTGCATCGGGTCAATCACTTCATGGGACGAATGGCAGCTGGTGCAGACCGGGACGCCCTCGTCGCCAGCTTTCCAGCCGATGCCATGCGCGCTCAACTCGACCCAGTCGTCCAGGATCAGCGAGTGGCAGTTGCCGCACATCTCGGGGGCGTGCTTATGCGACGTTGGTGCTTTGTCGTTATCGACGGCCAGGATCCGGTGGCTGCCGTGACAGGCGCTGCAGGTTGGTGCACTCAATAAGCCGGAGCGGAGCAGTCCACGCCCATGGACGCTGTTCACATAGCCTTCGACGAGTTCCGGCGGATCGTTGTGGCACGAACCGCACCGTTCGATCTGGTTCGTTGGTGAGACCGGGCACTGTTTGCTCTTCAGGCCGGGGATGTTGTGGGCCGGACCGTGACAATCACGGCAGGCTGCCGCCTCGTCGTGGACGCTTTTTTTCAGCGAGCGACCCGCCAGGCGGTGGCATTGGGCGCAGATGTCATCCAGATCGAGGCTGGCCAGATCGTCCTTGCGGTGACGGGAGGCGCGCTTGATGTTGGTATGACATTCCTGGCAGGTGGTTTCGGGATGTGCCGCCGAGGTGAAATGAACGTTGTCGTGGCACCGGCCGCAATCTTGTTCATCGGCGGGGGTGTCATCCGCGGCGCCCGCCGCCAGGGCGAACGAGAACGCGACAAGGGCGGTTAGTAATGACAGGCAGAGCCTGGATTGAGGTTGTCTGGATTTGCCTTGATATGCCACGGGGTGTCCTCCAAAAAGCAAACTGACAGATCGGCGCGTCGCTTTATGCGGCGCTGAGACTGTCTGACCATCCCCTAACACTTCTCGCTAGCCGGAACTGGCTGCGGGAATTTTTTCCTTGCAAGTTGTGTCCAACCCAAGGCGTTACACCAGTGTGGTGCCGTTCCTGCTCAATGTGTTAACGATACTCTCACAGGCCTGAAACGGCAATAAAATGCGCCCGTTTTCGGTTATCGGAGGCGGAGCTGAGAAAAATATCTGCCGGTCCCAAATGGCCTGATATATAGTGTCGGGAATTTCGCCCGGCCCTGGCCGGTCGCAGCGAGGATGGGGACACATGTTGCCCAAGTCTGAAAACCAAATAGTCACGAGCTGCCGATTCCGGATCGCGTTGTTTGTGCTGTCTGGTGCCGTCGGACTGGTCCTCGGCGCCTGTAGCGGGACGACCCAGGTGCAGAGAGCGCTCAAGTACGAGTCGTTCGAGTTGCAGCTTGGCGATCTTGAGGATCACGGTCTGGCGTTTATTACACCGACCTCGGTTACGGGGCAGGAACAGGACCGGCAAAGTGTCGCCTTCCTGTTCGCCCGTGTGCTCGAGGAAGAGCGACCCGATGTTCCCGTCACATCGCTTGCGGAGACGCTCGGGGCGATCAACGAGGCCGGGTTCCTCGATGAATACAAGCAGATGTTCGCGTATTATAAGGACACGGGCATCCTGCCGGCCGACGTACTGAAGAAAATCGCGCAAGTCACGGGCAGGCGCTACATTGCGATGTTGCAGATGGCAGCCTACTCGAACACGTCGTCGGGTCGGGTACGCATCTTCGGTGTTCGTTTTGTCGTAACAAAGAGCGCCACGCTGCGACTGTTCAACCAGATCTGGGACAGTGAAACCGGCAAGATTGCCTGGGAGGCGAACCAGGAAATCACGGTGTCCTACGAGACTGCGGCGGAGACCGTCGTTACATTCGAGACAATGGTCGAGTACACCGCAAAAGACCTCGTCACCAGGTTGCCGCATCTGTGTCCGCAAGGCGACGATATCACTCCCGAGGAGTTGGAAGCCTGCACACCGGTCGGCGAAGATCAGGGAGTGATCTATTCCGCAGGTGAGAAGCTGGATCGGGATTGATCACTGGTCCATGCCGAAAAACGTGACGATGTGGACTCACAGTGAGCATCGGTACGTCGACAGGAAAACATTTCACTGCAGTATTCTCGGATAGCAATTGGTTGGCTGAACTTTTGGCGGGGATCTTTTTGATTGGATGTGCCATCCGGAGTGATGTTCAGGTTCCGGGATCACCACGCGTCTTCTCTACATCGGACCGGGGACACGGGCTCTTTGTCCGTCCGGATCGAGGCGTTCTACCGTCGAAAAAACCTGCCTGTTTCGAAAGCGGTGGCAGATCGCCTGGGCGAAGGATTCTGAAAAATAGGCGCCGACGACAAATGCTTCGCCACCGGCTCTCGGCAGCGGCGTACTCTTGCTGATCAGTTCCTGTATCTGTGAATGATGCTCGGTTTTTTGCGGCACCAGCAGAACCTCGTACAGGACAGGATCTTCACCTACCTCCGCCAGGTAGGCGCCCACCGCCCCTGATATTTCGTCGAGGACGACGGATTCTTCCTTGCTGACCTTGCTGTCTGCATGGACCATGAACTTGACCAGGTCATTGACCTTTTCGACCTGCGGGCAGGGCGGCTTCATGGCCAGATAGTCCGTGAAAGCGCTGCGCACCTGGTTGATATCGACGTCCTGTAGTTCGCCGTGGCCCGCCGTCAACTCGTCTGTCTCTATACCCCAGGGACGCGCGACGGACTCCAGCAGTTCCGCTTCCCGGGCATCGAATTCCCGGTCAACCATCGAGACCAGCCGCAGTATCCGTAGAATCGCATCGGCCTCTCTCGGCTTGGTAAAGGATCGCATGAGATAGGTGAGTTCACCGCGCTCTGTGGCCAGCGCACGCCTTAGCAAGACCCACAAGCCGATCTTCTCGCTGCGCCGCGTCCAGTAGCCGATGCCGACGAGGAAGAAAACGGCAAAGACACACAGGCTGACGACAAACTTGCCCGCTGCCACATAGTCTTCGTCCACCACTGCGAACGTGATCAGGAAGGGGAGGGTCGTAAAAAGACTCAGCAGTGCGGCGGCGACCGAGATGCTTTCCGCGACTTCGCGGATGTGCTTCCGTCCCCAAAGCTTGTTTATCTTCAGGTAGGCGATCGCGACTGAAACGCCCAGGGCGGCGAATACCCAGGCGTCGAGTCCTACCGAAGTGATGAGGTGCAGGAATGTGCCGCTGTTGTCCACAGATTTGATTCCACGAGTCCAATTGCGATGCGGTCGTCAGCTTTTCAGGCCGGTGGTGAAATACTAGCAGAGGCGTATGGCAATCTGACCGATCCAGACGCTGGCGTTCAATCCAGGGACAGCTTACTTTTCCCCAGATGATTTGAACCGACCACAAATAGGTAAATTGTCCCCCTTTACGCACGTTGCCTGTTTCGCCGCCAGCGACCCGGGCTATCGCTTTTCCAGCGCCGGAAGGCATGACAAAAACCAGCAGCATCACCGTAGCCCAGCCGGCCGGCAATATCGTCCAGGCCGAGCGAGGTATTCTCGAGATACTGCAGCGCCAGGTCGTGGCGCACCTGGTCGAGCACTTGCCGATATGATGCGCCCTCCGAATCCAGGCGCCGCCTGAGGGTCCGTACCGATAATCCAAATGCCGATGCTGCCTGGGGCAGCGAGGGCAGATGGCCGGTTTCAGCGAGAAGCAAGCGGCGCAGCCGACCGGCAATACCGCGACCTGCTTCATTGCCTTCCAGTTGCCGCCGGCATTGCTCTTCCGCCAGGCTGGCGGCCATCGCGTTCGCCTGCGGTAACGGCACGGTCAGCCGCGTCGGGTCGATCAGCAATGTGGCGCGTGCTGAACCGAAGTCTATATTGGTGCCGAAAATAGCCTCGTAACTATCGCTCTGTTCGGGCCTCGCATAGGGGAACCGGGCTTGTCGGAGCGCTTGTCGATTGCCTGTCAGATCCTGCACCAGCGTGACACAGGCCGCCATATCCCGTTCGATGACGAAGCGTCGTGCGCTACCGAGGCGGTAGGCCTCGACAAGCTCCAGTCTCGGGCTGTCAGGATCCGGGACATAGGTCCAGCGCAGAAAAGTATGGGTCAGGTCGATATAGCGCAAACCCAGTCTGACGGCATCATCGAGCGTCGGACTGCTGGCCATGGCGAACCCCCACATGCCGAACAGGCTGAAATGGTGGCGACGCCCGGCTCGCAGACCCAGGTCGGATACGTTCGCAGCGGCGATGGCACGGCGGATAAAACTCAGTTCCTGGTTTGCAGTGACAATCGCGCCAGGATCGTGGATTCGGGCCGGTTCGATTGTGGCCGCAGTCAGCACAGGTTCCGGATCAACACCCAGTTCTCTCAGGACGCCAGCCAGGATGGCAATACCGATAACCGGGTGCTCGCGTGTTGAAAAAGACTGTCCGGCTGGTCGGCGCATCGGTTGTTTTTACTTCAATTGGCCGAAAAAAACAATTAAATGGATTATTTCGGACAATTCCTGACCGTGCGACCATCGCTAGACTGTACAGCCATCATCGGGAGGCGCGTAAGCACTCACCGGCTTCGCGCTCTACAATCAGATTCAGGGCAACAAACATGACGACGACGACTTTCCAGACCGAAACATCTTTGTTCATCGACCGACGCCGCATCGCCTGGCTGCTTGCCACTGCGCTCATGCTGTTACCGCTGATAGGCATTGGTTTGCGCGAGAGCAGCGGATCGGATCTGTGGCTGTTTGCGCCGACGCTCATACTGTACGGTCTGGTACCGCTACTGGATCTGCTGATTGGAGATGATTCCAGCAATCCGGCCGAGAGCGATGTCCCGCAACTGGAGGCGGATCACTACTATCGGTGGATCGTCTATCTTTCTCTTCCCCTGATGTGGGGCACGCTGGTTTTTTGCTGCTGGTATGCGGTCAACGCCGATCTCAGCTGGTATGGATATCTCGGCTTGTCGATGGCTGTCGGCTGGACGGCCGGAGCCGGGATCAATGCTGCCCACGAACTCGGGCATAAGAAGTCGTCGACGGAGAGATGGCTGGCCAAACTGGCGTTGGCTCCGCCTGGGTACGGGCATTTCAATATCGAACACAATCGCGGTCATCATCGCGATGTGGCAACCCCCGGGGATCCGGCGTCGTCGCGGCTGGGAGAAAGCTACTATCGCTTCATCAGGCGGGAGATTCCGGGTGGCGCAAGGCGGGCATGGCAGCTGGAAACCGCGCGTCTCGATCGCAAGGGGGTAGGCCACTGGTCCCTCGAGAATGACATTGTTCAGACCGGGATCATCACCTGCATCCTTTGGGCCGGCCTGGTCGCATGGCTGGGTGTCGGAGTCATCCCGCTCCTGCTGTTACAGGCGGTCTTTGGATATTCACTGCTGTCCTCGGCCAACTATATCGAGCACTACGGCCTCCTGAGGCAGAAACTCGACAGCGGTCGCTACGAGCGCCCCGAGCCCAGGCACTCCTGGAACAGCAACCACGTGCTTTCCAATATCCTGCTCTACCAGTTGCAAAGGCACTCCGATCATCATGCCCACCCGACGCGCCGGTATCAGTCCTTGCGTCACTTCGAAGAGGCGCCGCAGTTGCCATCGGGTTATTTCGGCATGTTTCTTATCGCCTTTGTACCGCCGCTGTGGTATCGCATCATGGACCCGAAGGTACTGGCGCATGCCGACAACGACATCTCCCGGATAAACATGGATCCGGCGCGCAGCGACGAGCTGCGAGAGCGATACGGGTTGTAGCGGCGCCAATCGTCGGTTGCGGGCTAGCCGAAACCGAGCAGCAGGCCGCCCTGGAAAACGACAAAGCTGGCGCACCACGCCAGCACTGTCATATAGGCAAACATCACCGCAGGCCATTTCCAGGTTCCGGTCTCGCGTTTTACGACCGCCAGGGTGCTCATGCACTGACAAGCGAGGGCGAAAAAGACCATCAGCGAAAGACAGGCGAGGGGTGTAAAAATTTTGCGTCCGTCGGGCCAGGTATCCGCCCACATCTTCTCTCTCAAATCGCGGGTATCTTCTGCCGGATCCTCACCCACGCCGAAGACGACACCCATGGTGCTGACGAAGACTTCGCGAGCCGCAAATGCTGCGACCACGCCGATGCCTATTTTCCAGTCGAACCCAAGGGGCTCGATCGCCGGCTCTATGGCACGGCCAAGGCGCCCCGCATAGCTATTGCGTGCCAGCGTGCTTGCTTCCTCAATATCGAGTGCGGCAATTGCCCGACGCAGTTTCTCCTGCCCGTCTCCCGATGAGGTGTCGATGCTCTGCTCAATTGCAGCTTTTTGTTCGGCATAACGGGTTTCAATTTCGGTGTTTTTCGGGAATGTCAGCAGTACCCACATGCCCATGGAGGCAACCAGAATGATCGTGCCCGCGGTTTTGAGGAAGTTGACGCCTCTTCTCCATACCGTATGGAGTAGCGAAGGCCAGTAAGGCATTCGATAGGGCGGCATCTCGATTACCAGCGGGATGTAGGAGCCGCGAAACACCGTACGCCCCATGACCCAGGCCGCAAGCAGCGCCATAACGGTCCCAAAGAGGTACATCGCCGCCATCAGGAGTCCCTGGGCGAAACCGGTCTCCTCCGATGGAGCCACCATCGCGGCGATTAACAGGCCGTAGACCGGCAGCCTGGCGGAGCAGGTCATCAGGGGCAGGACCATCATCGTCAACATACGGTCCCTGCGACGTTCCATCGTTCGTGTGGCCATGATCGCCGGCACTGCGCAGGCAAAGCCTGACATCAGGGGCACGAAGGCGCGCCCGTGAAGACCGATGCTCTTCATGATCCGATCCATCAGCACCGCGACCCTGGCCATATAGCCGGTGTCCTCCATGATGCCGACGAATAGAAATAGCATCAGGATTTGCGGCAGAAAAACGAGGAACGCGCCGACGCCCTGGATGACTCCGTTGACAAGGAAATCCGTTTGCAGGCTGGGCCCAAGCCATCGGCCGACGGTTTCACCCGTGTGGCCGACGATACCCTCGATAAACCCGATGATCGGATCGGCGCCCGTGAATAGTGCCTGGAACACGACTGTCATGAGGGCGAGAAAAAGAAAGAAACCGAAAACAGGATGAAGCAAGACCTTGTCGATGCGATCGGTTAGCGGTACGGATTGCTTTAGTTCGCGAACAAAATCGTCTGCACGAGCGTCGATCCAGGCATAGCGACCGCCGATGATTTCCTGCTCGATGTCCCGCTTGGCTGCGGCAGCTTCGTCGCGAACCTTGTTGACGCAGGTCTGGAGCCCGTCAGGCACATCCTCCAGCGTATGTTCACCCGCAAGTGACAACATGGCCCACAAGGCGAGGGCCCTGCTCTGATCTTCTCTCCCATGGCTCCATTTCTCAGGAATATGCGACGCGACGTCTTCGAGGTTGCGCACTAGTGCAGGATCGTCCGGTTGCCAGCGCCACCCCGGCTGGCCCAGCTCAGGCTCTGCCAGGACTCGCCCGATCGCCACGGTCAGCCAGTCGATACCTTGTCCGCTGCGCGCAGCCATCGGTATGACCGGCACCCCCAGCGTCTTTTCAAGGGTTTCGACATGAATCTCCTGGCCGGTTTCTTCCAGGGTATCGATCATGTTGAGGGCGACGATCACAGGCACCCCCAGTTCAATTACCTGCAATACGAGATACAGATTGCGGCCCAGCTGGGATGCGTCCACCGTCACAACCACAAGATCGGCGGGTGGCAGAGGCGGAAGACCGGCTATGCACTCGAGACTGAGTTCCTCCTCGGGGCTGCGAGCAACAAGACTGTATGTCCCCGGCGAGTCATAGATGTTGGCAATCCGGCCACCCGGGAGACGAAGGTGACCCAGGCTGCGTTCGACAGTGATTCCGGGGTAGTTACCAACTTTGGCCCGGCCACCTGTCAGCTGGTTGAATACGGTCGACTTGCCGGTGTTCGGATTGCCGGCTATAACGACGGTCGGGTGTCCCTCCGAATGCGCCGTTAGCATGGATCAGCGACCCACTATCAGATGGCGCGCGTCTTCGTGGCGCAAAGACAGCCGGGAGCGACGCACTTCGAGTTCGAGTACGCCGCCCCGCTCCAGGCGGCGTATGAGGCGCACACGCGTCCCTGGCAGCAGGCCCATCTCCATCAACCTGCGACGCAAGCCGGGTAAGCCGTCCACGCTGATCAACTCGGCTATGGCTCCTTCGGCCAGTTCATCCAACGTTGTTTTCGTCATCAGGAATACTTTCTTGTCTTGAGTTGTTGAGAATAGTTCGCATTTGGGTTCACTACGATACCATTTCAGACACCGGATGCAATGATCTGGATCAGTGTTTGCCCCGATGTTCCACGCGGGGTCCATTGGTAATGGCGGGTCGATCTTACCGCTGCCTGTCGGTGATAATCGGTGTCTTGCCAAAGATTCGAGGGTTCAGGAGTGGTGCTATGCATGAAGGCGTTGTCTGGTTAACGGGGTGCGCCAGCGGCCTGGGGCTGCATCTGGCGCGATGTTTTGTCGATCGCGGCTGGCGGGTCGCCGCCACTGATATCAATATCGAGGGGCTGGAGCGGATCGCAGCGCGTCAATCATGGAACCCAAAACGGGTGATGGTCAGGCGACAGGATGTCGTCAGCTTGTCGGACTGGGAAATCCTCAGTGAGCAGGTGATGGATGCCTGGGGTCGGCTCGACCTCATGTTCAATATCGCCGGCTATGTCCGGGCGGGTTGGCTTGTCGAGACGCCCATCGAAGAGATGGCACGACACATGGATGTCAATTTCGGGGGTGTCGTGATGGGCAGCAGGATTGCGGCAGGGCATATGAAGAAGCAAGGCTACGGCCACATAGTGAATGTATCTTCCCTGGCAGGCGTGGCGCCGATCCCGGGCCTGGGGTTTTACAGCGCATCCAAATTTGCGGTCAGGGCATTTTCGCGTGCTCTTGCGGATGAGCTTTTCTCCGCGGGTGTCTATGTCACCGTAATATGCCCCGATGCAATCGAAACGCCGATGCTGGTCGGTGAGCAATCGCATGAGGAGGCGGCGCTGACTTTCTCGGGCCCAAAACCGCTTTCGGTAGACGATGTCGAGAGAGTCGTGTTCGATCGTGTCTTGAGAAAAAAACCGGTCGAGGTCCTGATACCTGCGATGCGCGGTCTCCAGGCCCGGCTGGCCAGCTTATTCCCGCGACTGGCGCGTGTGATGATCGGCAGGCTGCGAAAGAAAGGTTTGAAAGAACAACAGCGACGCATGCGAGACGAAGGCCCTGGCCCCAGGGGTGGGAATCCCTAAGCCGTGACGACGATCGCGTAAAATGCCCGCCACCACCGGACATCCGAGGAGGTGAGTGAGATGGACAAGTATCAGTGTCCCGAATGCAGCTATATCTATGACGAAGACGAGGGCGATGCCCGTGAAGGGTACGACTCGGGCACGCTGTGGGAAGATATCGATACGGAGTTCTTTTGCCCGGATTGCGGGATCGTGGAGAAGAACGACTTCATGAAGGTCGCGTGATCTTCAGGATCGTTTGGTCCTCGCTGGCGGTACGACCACGACAGGGCAGCGGGCCCTCTTCAGTATGCTCGCGCTGACGCTGCCGAGCAGCGCGCGGAGCACCGCACCGAAGCCGTGGGAGCCGACGATGATCATGTCGGCACCGATGTCCTCGGCCTGTCGCAAAATCACATCCGCACACGGGCCGGCAACGACTTCTCCGCTTGCCGTCAGACCCTTGGCAATCATCGCTTGCGCGGCTTCCTGAACAAGCCGTTTCTCCTTGCTACAGGGTTCGAAGCTGCCGTGGTCGTGCGGGATCTCTTTGACATCGCCGCCGATGAGGCTGGTTTCCGGCAGCGCGACGTGAAGGATGAGCGTGTCAGCGGACAAACCCTGCGCGAGTTCAGTCGCGACGCGCAGGACTTCTGTCGCGGCTGGAGAAAAGTCTGTTGCGACCAGGAGCTTCAAGGACACCTCCCGAGCTTCTGCATGCTCTGGTCAAACGCTAGCAGAAACGATGTCAGGGATCATTGCGCCAGATCAATTCCATGCGCGGGGTTCGTCTGCAGGCGTGTGGATGCTGACGTCGCTGGTCGCGGAGTAATCGCGACGATTCAGGCGTCGCCGTTGAGTTGATCTTCGATCAGACCGACGAGACTTATTTTCGGTTTGAATTCCGTTCTGCGTACGGTTGCAATCAGCGTGGTTATGACAACTTGCGCAGAGCCTCTCCGAGGCGTCGGTATTGCGACTCGTCGTTATAGATTTGCGCTGAAATCCGGATCAGTCGACCGGGTGGCGCCGGCCACGGGATCACGGGTACTTCGATTCCATAGCGATCCAGGAGTTCGTCCTGTAATGGATCGGCATAGAGCGGCGACGATGAGGGGCGGCCATCACCGTCCTGAAGGGTGAAGGACGCGAGGGAGCCGATCATCTCATCGGGGCAGGGCGGCTCTATCGCCAGGGCCTGGCAAAGAATGTTCCTGGCTTGCAGGGTGAGAGACCGGTTCCGTTCACGCAACTCCGGCCATCCTCCGGGCAGTAGCGACGCCATGAACCGAATCGCCTCCGGAACCGTCAGGATGGCCGTGGGATCCGTTGTCCCGACCCAGTCGAACTCGCTCAGGAATCGTGAACGGTCGGTGCGCAGGGAGTTTGCGCCATGGCTGATCACAGCCGGCCTCGTGGCCTCCCTGTGGTCCGCATCTACATACAGAAACCCGGCTCCTTTTGGAGCACACAGCCATTTGTGGCAGTTGCCGGTGTAATAAGCGGCGCCGATGGCATCGAGATCGACGTCGAGCATCCCGGGCGCATGAGCACCATCCACCAGTGTGTCGACGCCTCGCTCCCTGAGTGCTGAAACCAGTTCGGAGATCGGCAGAACCAAAGCGGTCTGGCTGGTGACATGATCGAGCAAGGCAAGGCGTGTCCTTGCTGTGACATGCTCGAGGATCGCATCCGTTATCTCGCTGGACGTGTGAACCGGAAACGGAATACTGGCAACGACAACAGTCGCCCCCGACCGTTGCGCGACAAAATCCAGCACGTTGCGGCAGGCATTGTATTCATGATCCGTCGTCAACAACTCGTCACCAGGCTGAAAGTCCAGCGACCGGACGACCGCGTTGACCGCCGTGGTCGCGTTCGGGACCCAGGCGAGGCCGGCGGGATCGCCACCGAGAAAGCGAGCGAGGGACTCGCGAGCCGTATCGAGCATCTCCTCGAGATCTCTTACGAAGAACTGCACCGGTTGGCTCTCCAGCCGCGCCCGCAGCTCCGTCTGGCAGGCGAGAACTGCCGTCGGACAAGCTCCGAATGAGCCATGATTGAGAAATGCTACATTGCGATCCAGCGACCATTTCTCGGCAAAAGGAACCTCTGATCTATTCATGAACTCGTACCTTGTGCTCAGCCCGGATGTCTCACCACGATGACGAGCCCTGTCTTGATCTTTGGATTCACAGCGCCATCATCTCGCCCCGCGGTAAGACATACGGGCTAAAATGCACAGCTTCCGCGTTGCAAATCTTCGCAATAGCCGGCTATTACGTGCGATTCGCGCCTTGCACCCAAAGGGCATTACAAATCTGGACATTTTGGATCACAATCTACTTCGCTCAGAATAAATCAGAGGTTCCATAGGGATTGCTGCGCTCCATTTCAGGCAGCCGGGCAAGAGCATTCGGGCTTCATTGTCGCTTGATATCCCTGATAATCGTATCCGGATGAAACGCGTACCAGGCGAACCAGAAAGCACGCACCGGCGTGTATGAATTTCCTGATGCGAGGTCAATCACCGATACGCTGCCATCCTCCTGATAGGTGACCACCAGGTTTCTGTCGTTGACCTCTTGCCTCACTTCTCCTTCCGACTCAAGGAGTCTTTCCGTCCAGGCGACATAGATCCCGTCGACATAAACGCCGTGTACCACGGTCTTCGGCCGAAGGCGATCGTCCGTGCCGCTGACGGGAAAGGCGATGCGAGTACTGGATTGATATTTTTCGTAGGGGTTCTGTGAATAATCGTGGTCGAATCCGGTATCCGTCGACAGCACCTTTGTATCGGGATGCGCCTGCTTCCAACGGCCCCAGCGAGCCATCGCAGTGGGCAACATATGCAGCTTTTTTCCTGTCAGCTCGCCAACGATTCCCCGCCCTTCAATCTGGTCCCACAGCGTGTTTGTTCGCCGGTCATACATCACCAGGTCGCTGTTATAGAGCAAACCTGAGACGCCAAATTCTGTTTCCCTGCTGTCCACGACCCGACGGAAGGCAAGACCGGTGCCACACAAGGGGCAAAAGGTAATTGCGATCGGCTCGCCATCGATCGTATCGTTGACGATCTCATGAAAATTGAGGATCCGGGTGGGATATGCGCGCACATCCTCGCCTCTGACGATGGTAAGAACGATGTCTCCGCCCTTGAGAAAATCCGCGTCCCCCGCATCGACAAACTTCGGCTTGTCGATCGAAGGAATACAATCCCGGGCCAGGCATCCCTGGTGCAGATCTTCGAGTGCCACGCTCTTTTTCGTCTCGTCGCCAAACCCAAAAGTATCGGCCAGGATGTCGGTGTCGAACATCTGATCCTGGGCCAGGACGATGAGCGGGATTGCTATCAGGAGAGCGGCGACAGGCGGGAAAAATTTCTTCATGATGCTCCTCAAAAGAAATTCCGTTGCTGCAACAGACTGTGTGAAAAACGATTTGTTCCGGGATGCCGGCAACTGATCAGGCTATTGGCACAGGACCGGCAAAGCCCGCTGCCACGGGCGCAGCTAATCAGACTCTTTCTCCGCGTTGAGTTACGAACTCCAAAACCGACCCGATGTCCTCGTGGACCAGAACAATCGCGAGGTCTCCAGGCCGGGTCCACTCGAGCGCCTGCCGCACCGCATCCAGTTCATACTCCACGTGCTCAATCATGTCCGGATTCGCTCCCTCGGCGATGAAGGTCGCGGTGATCAGCCGGGCGACTTCATCTCTCTCTCGCCCGCGGGCATACCTGGACATCTCCTTCACAAGGATCCTGTCCGGTCTGAATCGCCACGCTGCGCGAGCCAGATCGCGGATAGTCTCGTCACCGCGATCACCCGCCTGACCGATAATCAGGATTCTCCGGCCATCGCCGAACCTTTCGACGATCCCTTGCAACGCCGTGACGCCGTGAGGATTATGTGCGAAATCGACCAGTATCTTTGCGCCAGCGACGTCGAACAGGTTGCATCGGCCTGGATTGGCGGTCGAATCGGTTTCTTCCAGCGCTCTTCCAATCGCATCCGGGGAGGCGCCGAGAGCGATGGCAAGACCGGATGCCGCCAGACAGTTGGCCACATTATGTGCGGCCGCACCACCGTATGTTATGGGGATGTTGGCGATACTCGCAAGGCGATGTGTCATGCCCGATTCGTGTACGACCAGGTCGCCATCCTCGACCGTGACAACAACACCCCCGGCATCCCTGTGTGCGGTCAGCACTTCATTTTCAGGGTCGAGGCTGAACCAGGTGATCATGCAGTCCAGTTTCTTCGACCGTTCAACAAGCAAGGGATCTTCGGCATTGAGAATAGCGCGTCCGGTGAGACCCAGAACCCGTGTTGCCAGCCACTTCACATCGGCCAGCGACTCAATGTTGGTGACGCCGAAATCATCGAGGTGATCGGCCGCGATATTTGTGATCACCGCCGCGTCGGCGTGGGCAACGGCCGCGCCACGACGGAGGAGACCTCCGCGCGCCGTTTCCAGCACGGCCACATCGACACGTGTATCCTGAAGGACGGTACGAGCGCCGCCTGGACCCGAAAAGTCGCCTTCCTCGAGCACTTCGTCAGCAACCGTAATTCGATCCGTTGAACTCGTACCAACGACGAGACCGGCGGCGGCGAGCATCGCAGTGGCCATCCTGACAGTGGTCGTCTTTCCGTTCGTCCCCGTTACCATGCCGACCGGGATCGGTCCTAACAAATCCCACGGTACGCCATCGGGATCCGGCACGTCGCCAACATTCCAGGTTCTGCTGTTCTTGCCGTAGCCGATCGATACATGATCGTCATCGCTCAAAAACGGGACACCGTTGTCGGCTGCTGCCTTCATCAGCTCGATCAACCCAGGATTGCGCTCGTTCGCGATAATTTCGCGCAGCTTGCCGGCATCCGGTTCAAGTTCGGATTCCTTGTCGCCGGCCAATGCCTGTCGCGCGGCTTCGAAGGCCCAGTCATTGATGTCAGTCGCGGCATAAAGCGCGTCGATCGGTGCGTCAAATCCGACGCTGATCCCGCCATCCATTTTTTTGCTAAGCAACTCGATATCGTGCCAGTCGACAGCTGCCAGCATGCGAGCGGCCTCTTTTTTCCAGGCCTCCACAAAAGACATCGCACCCTCTGCGTCAACCCGAACATCGATAACGGCCGCCGGATGATCCGAGAGGATGTTGGGGCCGGTCAGTCTTCTGGAGTCGAGGAGTTCCACGCATTCGTCCTGACAGCAATCAGTCCGTGTCTTCCGATTCTTCTCTGGCGATCATGACACCCCTCTCGTCACGGATGAGCTCTACATCGGGCTCGGGGTGAAATGCCTCCTCCTCAAGCTCGAGTGGTGGATATTCGCCAGTATCTTCCGCCGCGGCCGATACCTGAGAGACCCCATCACCTGGTTTGAAGTGGATGATCTGTTTCCAGCAGCGCTTGATGGCGTCACCAAAGATCATCACAAGATCGCCGGCCCTCGCCATGGTCAACGCGGCATCGACCGCATCTTTTTCGTTTGCGACCATTTCTATCTTGTCGGAGTCCACGCCGGCCTCTATAAGAGACTTGCGCAACATTCGCGGGACCTCGCCATCCTCTCGTGAGCGCCGGCTGTCATCCTGACGGCAAATGTAAAAATCAAAATGTCCCGCTGCGGCCTTCGCGATATCCTCAATGTCCTCATCGCGACGATCACCCGGGGCAGCGAGTACCAGTATCTTTTTACCTTCTTCCGCCAGCCGGTCGACCAGTTCGGACATGGTCTTGACCGCCGCAGGATTGTGCGCGTAGTCGAGGATTACCTTGAACGGCAACTCGGAAAATATATTCATCCGCCCGGGAGCCTGGAAGAAGGATGTATCGAAGGTCCTCAGCCCATGGCGGATATTTTCGAGATTCGTCCCCATGCTGTAGGCCAGCCCGGCAGCGAACATGGCGTTCTGCACGTTGTGCAAGGCGCGCCCTTCCAGCGTCGCCGGTATGAGGTGTGTCCACAGTAACGGGATGTGGTTGCCGTTGTCGTAAATGGTCACCATGTCGCCACGAAACGCGTGCTCGAGTACGACCGCACGGCCACCGGCCTGCACATGCTCCTTCACAAGCGTGTGATCCGGATTCATGGTGACGTAACAGATGTTTTTCGCTTTCGAATAGGCCGCCATTTTCAGACAATAAGTATTGTCGGCATTGAGGACGACGGTATCGGTCGCAATCTCGATCGGCAGGCGTTTTATTTCCGCCAGTTGCTCCAGCGTGTCGATTCCCTTGAGCCCGAGGTGATCTGAACTGACATTGATGCAGGCAGCCACATCGCAGGATCTGTAACCCAGCCCGCTGCGCAACATGCCGCCGCGGGCCGTTTCCATCACTGCTGCATCTATCGTCGGGTCGCGCAAAAGCATCTGCGCCGATACGGGTCCGGTCATGTCTCCCTCGACCGTCAGATTGCCATCGACGTAAACGCCGTCGCTGCTGGTAAGACCGACGGTGTGACCGGCCATCTTCAGTATGTGGGCCAGCATCCGGGAGGTAGTCGTTTTGCCGTTGGTTCCCGTGATCGCGGCGATTGGCACACGCCCGGTTATTTCAGGCGGGAACAACATATTGATAACAGGTCCGGCGACGTCCCGCGGCGTGCCTTCGCTGGGTGCGACATGCATCCGGAAGCCCGGCCCGGCGTTCACCTCGCAGATCGCGCCACCGGTCTCCCGGTAGGACCGGCTGATATCCGATGTCAGAAAATCCACACCGCCTATGTCCAGTCCGATACCCTTGATAGCGCGAATCGCCATGTCGCGGTTGTCGGGGTGAATGATGTCAGTGACGTCGACCGCGGTGCCACCGGTCGAGAGATTGGCGGTGGACCGCAGGTAGATGATCTCGCCGTCGGCTGGCACCGTTTCTGTGTCATACCCCATTTGTGACAGAAGACGTTTCGCCTGGTGGTCCAGTTCAAGACGCGTCAGCACTTTCTCATGGCCGACCCCACGCCTTGGATCCCGATTGATCTCCTCCACAAGTTCAGTGACCGTCTGTCTGCCATCACCCACCACATGACCGGGCACTCTCTTTGCGGCGGCCACCAGTTCGCCGTCGATGACCAGCAGTCGGTGATCCAGCCCCTGGATGAAATGCTCGACGACGATGGCGCGACCATGCTCGCGGGCTTTTTCGAACGCAAGCTCGACCTGTTCGGCCGTTTCCAGCTCGATCGATACGCCTCGTCCGTGGTTGCCACGCAATGGCTTGATGACCACCGGGTATCCAATGCGTTCCGCAGCCCGAATGGCAGCATTGATGCTATAGACAAGACGTTGTTTGGGAACCGGTAGTCCGAGGGTGCCCAGAAGATCGTTTGTCTCTTCCTTGTCAGATGCAATTTCGACGGCGATATTGCTGGTATTGCCCGTCGTAGTTGCCTGAATCCGCCGCTGATACTTGCCGTGTCCAAACTGCACCAGGCTGTATCTGTTTAGCCGAATCCACGGGATGTTTCTTTTTTCTGCGGCTTCAACGAGCGAAGCGGTGCTGGGTCCGAGGGCCCGGTTCTGGGCCGAGCGGATAAAGGAGTCCCGGGTGGCGGGAAAATCCCAGTCATCGTCCGGGGTTTCTTCAGGTTGCAGATCTTTTGGCAGGAGGAAATTCAGCAGGTTGATTGCCAGTCGGCTGGCTTCGCGGCCGACCTCGGGATCCTTGTACTGGAAAACGACTGTGTACTGCCCCGGATGATCGGGTACGGATCGGGTCCTGCCAAAGGTGACATCGAAACCGGCGATACATTGCAGTTCGAGGATGATGTGCTCGAGCACATGACCAAGCCAGGTCCCTTCGTCCTCCTTCATCCGGCGAATAAATCCACCCGCCGTGTCATATGAACAGGTGTGCTCTTTTAGCCCGGGCAGGGCCTCGAGCAGGCTGTCGATAAATTCGTCCCCCAGTTTTCGTGTTGGCCAGTCTTCCAGTGGTCCCAGGTCAATCACATGGCGGGTGACCGGAAAATGGGCATAGATATTGGGGCCGATATAGACGTTGGTCGACAGAACTTGCATGACTGCTCTCTCCGCTGGGTAATGGCGTCAGCTGGCCGTCGCCGTGCGGGTTGTCATGTCAAACTTACCTCCCGCAATCAGAATATGAAGGGTGATGCCGATCAGACTGACGGGCTGATTGCGGCGAGCCTGATCCATTGAGGAATGCTTGAGCGCAGATGGATCGACAACCGTAATGCCACCGCTGCCGACCACTTCGAGCGTGTTGTCCGAGCGCAGAAATGCCGCCGTGTCCTCGTCCAGTCCGATGCCGACTGCGAAAGGATTGTAGGCCAGGGCAGTCAGAAGCCGACCGAGGCGGTCTCTTTCCCTGAAGTGCTGATCGATAATCAGGTGATTGGTGAGCCCCAGCCCGGGAGCCAGCGTGACCATGTCGGGGCGCGGGGTGCTGCCTTCGTCACCGCCCGCGATCATGTGTTCGGCCAGGAAAGCGGCGCCTGCGGAGGTGCCGGCCACGTGCATGCCGCTTGCGTTGCGCCGGCGGATAAGGCGTGCCACCTTCGTACCGCCCAGAGTGGTCGATAGTCTTAGCTGATTGCCACCGGTCAGAAAGACGCCATCGGCCTCTTTGATGGTATCGAGGAAGCCGTTCGATTCGCCTTCGCTGCGCTTGACGATGGGCAGAGCCTCGGCGTGGGCGACACCGAGCCTGCGAAACAGGCGTTCATAATGGGGCCCCGTGTCTTCAAGCTCCGAAGCTGTCGGGATGATCGCGATATGCGCTGACTCGCCGCCACACAGATCGAGAAACCTGGATAGAATCTCGGGATTGCGAAGTTTGTCCTCGGCGCCACCGATCGGGATGATGTAGCCTCTTTCGGCACCTTCTGGGGACCTGGATGGCACGGGTGAAACCTCTCCTGCTGTCACTGGATTATGGCTGGCGCCATGGCCGGCACCTCGGTCAGCGGTGTCGTATTCGGACAGACATTGCCGCTTGATCTTTTTTGGTGCCGGGGAACCAGAAATTCTAGCACGCTGCTTGAATAACGGCCCGTTTTGTGCTGCCAGGCATCTGTCCGCAAATACTGCGTGGCGCGGCTAGTCCAGCTGTCTCAATACCTGGAGAATGGCTTTGCGCAAGGCATCGATGGACTCCGAAATTTTCTCGGCTGATTCGTCTCTTGCACCCAGGCCTTGCCATTCTTCATCCCATGTCTGGCGCAGCTCCAGCGCATTGACTGGCACGGGTGCGGGGATATTTTCGCTGAGATCACCGATCAGCAGCACATAGACCCATCCTGATCTTGGATTGCCCCGATTCTGGTCCATATCGTAGTGGCCGAAGAACACGACTTCCTGCAGTTCGCCCAGCTTTAGCAAGACCTCGAATCCGGCTTGCCGGACATTTCGATTCGCCTCAGACTGCTCGTTGCGCCATGTGTTGTAGCCCAGGAACCTCTGATCTATTCATGAACTCGTATCTTGCGCCCAAAATGTCCAGCTTCTGCGTTGCAAATCTTCGCAATAGCTGGCTATTACGTGCGATTCGCGCCTTGAATCTGGACATTTTGGATCACAATCTACTTCGCTCAGAATAAATCAGAGGTTTCCTAAGGCTACTGACGGCAACGATCAGGCTGATGATCGCCACGAGGTTTTGCCGGACTTGTGTAAGAAAAGTAGCGTTCATACGATCTCCTTCGTGTAGGGCAGGGTACCAGCATAGCGTTCGTGCCCCTGTTCGCTTTACAGCCGGCAGCAGAAGATTGTCAATACGGGCAGAACGGACATCCGCGACTGCTGTCCAACCAGAACGCTGGCAGCAAATGCCACTGAAAACCCGGTATGGAGCAACGTAATGGCTAATCAGATTCCCGAGCCAGTTGGTCGCGGAACCCGAGCTGCGATACTGACGCTTGCCGCCAGCATGGTATTGACAGGGTGCATGGAAGCAAAAATGCTGACCACCAGCGATGAACCCTATGGAACGATCACCACTTCCAGTTCCAACATCCCGGGCAAGATTTATCCGGCCTGGGTTGCCACCATCGATGGCAAGAATCAGCAAAGTGGCGATGTGCTCACAGGCCCGATGCTAAACACCAGGCACACCTTCCGCCTCCCGCCCGGTCGTCACACCATCCGCATCGTCGCTGATCTGCGGCAAGCCACGGGCGTGATTCCGGCGATCTATACACCGCGCAGTCAGCAGCCGGGAACTATTGAGATCTTCGTGGAGAGAGGGCGCGAGTACTACCTCGGTGCGCGACTTACGGGGTCCCGATCCGACGAATGGGAAGCCGTTGTCTGGGAGGTCAAGGATCTCAAGAATTACAATCACACTATTATCGAGTAATTAGCGGCTCGCCGTTCGCGTCTGCTGAATCCGTCAATAAGAGAAATTCCCGACTGGACAAACAGCCTTGCGCGTCGAAAAATAGGGAACCTCCGATCTATTCTGAGCGAAGTAGATTGTGATCCAAAATGTTCAGGTTCAAGGCGCGAATCGCACGTAATAGCCAGCTATTGCGAAGATTTGCAACGCAGAAGCTGGATATTTTGGACGCAAGATGCGAGTTCGTGAATAGATCAGAGGCTACAAGTGTCCCATGGGGATTTTCCCCGTGGGCGTGGTGTCGTGCTTAACAGCACGGGAGGTAGATGTCATGTCGACGGTACGTGAAGTTGTTCCGAAGAAAGTAGTGAAAACGACGTCCCGGTACCCTCGGACGGCCTGGCCTTTCGCCCGGAACCTGGAAGAGATGATTGAAGGTCTGTTCCAGCGTCCCGGCATGGAGCCCTTTGGCTGGAAACGAGCGGCGCTGGATGAGTTTGAAACCCCGTTTGCAACCGGTTACCCGCTGGTGGATCTCATCGATCGCGAGAAAGATCTGATGGTGCGTGCACAGTTGCCGGGTATCAGGAAAGACGAGATCGATCTGACCGTGATGGACGATTGCCTGACCATCGCCGTGGATCGGGAAACCAAAGAGGAGAAAAAACTCGAACGCTTTTATCGCTGCGAAATGTCGCAGGAGTCTTTCGAGCGGACGATCTTCTTCCCGGTCGAGGTGGACAGCGACAAGGCGAAAGCGGAGATGCGTGATGGCATCCTCGAGATCGTTATTCCGAAACTCAAGAAGGTGAAAAAGCACACCTTGAAAGTCCTGTAGGACTGATTGGGACCGCGTCGCTCAAAGCGAGGCGCGACCATTGTTGATAGAGGCCGGAGCAGTCTTTTGCTGCTCCGGCTTTCTTTTCCCTGGGTTCCTCAGGATTTGTGGATTGCCAAAAAGATTAGGATAGGGCGATGTACGAGCCACCACCGGGTTGCGAAACTGTATTCAGGACCAGACGGCGAGACCGATGTCTGGAATCGCGGCTGGTGCTGGATGCGGCGGGGATTTCAGCCGAGGCTGGTTATCGTGACGGCTGGTGGCTATTGGTGGTGGACCGCGATGACCTGGCGATCTCTGCCGCCGAACTCGACGCATACCACCGTGAAAACCCCGTGCAACAACCCCGTCGCAGCACGAAGGTCCCAATTTATGCTGGTGCGGCAATGGGCGTCTTTGTCTACGCGGCGGTACTCATTCTGATCGCGGTCCTGACCGCCCAATGGGCATTCGGCCTGGAGTGGCTCCCGGCAGGCCGCATGCAGGCGGGCAAGGTAATGGCTGGTGAATGGTGGAGAGTCGTGACCGCGCTGACGCTGCACCTGGATGCGGGGCACATCACCGCGAATCTCGTATTCGGCGCCGTCTTCGGTTTTCTCGCCGGTCAGGCATTGGGCGGGGGCGTCGCCTGGCTGGCGATTGTAGTCGCCGGCGCGCTGGGGAACCTCATCAACGCATTCGTACAAGCGCCGACTCATTCGTCGATCGGTGCGTCCACGGCTGTTTTCGCGGCCCTGGGGGTGATCGTCTCACACGCGCTTCATCATTGGGGTGCCGTTCGGGAAAAACCACTGAGACGGTGGAGCCCGCTTATCGGTGGTGTACTGTTGCTCGCCTATACAGGCAGCGGAGGGGAACGTACCGATGTCGTCGCTCACCTGACGGGTTTTCTAGCCGGGCTGGTTATCGGCTGGGCGGGAAGTCGCTTGCCCCGAAAATGGCTGGCAAGCGGCATCGTGCAGAAATGGGCTGGTCTTGCGACGATTGCCCTGCTTGTTACGGCCTGGGTCGTCGGACTGGCGCTCTTCAAGGGAAGCTCAGAATAATTGAGCGCTTCCCTGGCCGGCATTCGGGCTGCGCGGGAAGCGGCTAAAGAGGAAGATTGCGACAAAAGAGAACACGACACCGGGGACAATTTCGTAAAGGTCGAAGATACCCCCCGATAGTTGTTTCCATACAATCACGGTCAATCCGCCCATGAGGATGCCGGCGATGGCTCCGCGACGGCTCATACCCGGCCAGTACAAGGACAAAAGTATTGCGGGGCCGAAAGCGGCACCAAAACCGGCCCAGGCATACGCCACAAGATCGAGAACCTTGCTGTCCGGATCCGCAGCCAGGGCGAATGCGATCAACGCAATCACGATGACTGCCATCCGACCAATCCACAGCAGCTCCCTGTCAGATGCCTGTTTTCGGAAAATCCCCCTAAAGAGGTCCTCGGCCACCGCGGAGGAGGCAACCAGCAGTTGGGAATCGGCGGTGCTCATCACTGCTGCCAGGATGCCGGACAAACAGATGCCCGCGATCACCGGGTGAAAAAGCGTGGTCGCCATGACCATAAACACCTTCTCCGACTCGGCGCCAACCAACGGCGCTTCAAGCAATGACGCTCCGGTCATGCCGACCAGCATGCCGGCAAACAGCGCCACCGTGACCCAGGTCATCGCGATCCTGCGTGATGCCGGGATATTTTTTTCGGAATCGGCAGCCATAAATCGAGCCAGCACGTGGGGCTGGCCGAAATAGCCCAATCCCCAGCCCAGCAAGGAGACAATTGCGATCAGCGTCAGGGGTTGTCCATCCGCGTCCGTAAATGCATTCAACAGCTCGGGATTGATATCCCTTGTCTCCACAAGCATGGCGTCCAGACCGCCGAGCGCGACAATGCCCATGCAAGGAGACAATTGCGATCAGCGTCAGGGGTTGTCCATCCGCGTCCGTAAATGCATTCAACAGCTCGGGATTGATATCCCTTGTCTCCACAAGCATGGCGTCCAGACCGCCGAGCGCGACAATGCCCATGACAGCAACGGCGACGAGGGCCAGCAACATCAGGATGCCTTGCAGGAGATCCGTCCAGCTCACTGCGAGAAAACCGCCCACGAAGGTGTAGGCCACCACGGTAGCGCCACCCGCGGCAACCGCCCACAGATAGGAAAGACCAAACACCTGTTCGAAAAGGCGCCCGCCGGCGACCAGCCCGGAGCTCGTGTAGAAAGTAAAGAAAACAAGGATAAAGAGGGCCGAGATCAGTCTGAGCGAACCGGTGCGGTCGTCAAAACGCCGTTCGAGATAGTCTGGCAAGGTCAGGGAATCACCGTAGTATTCTGTCGCCCGGCGCAGTCGGGCAGCCGTCAGTTTCCAGTTGAGATAGGTTCCCGTCAGCAGGCCCACCAGTAACCATAGCGATTCGACACCGGCGAGGTAAGCGTATCCCGGCAAACCCAGCAGCAGCCAGCCGCTCATATCCGATGCCTGGGCGCTAAGCGCCGTTACCCATCGCCCCAGCCGTCGCCCGCCGAGGATATAGTCCTTGAGGTCGCTGGTTCGCCGCCACGCCACGAATCCGATCACAATGACGACCGCAAGGTAGGCAAGAAATGTCAGGCTTATCGCCGTGCTGGAACCTGCCATGATTTTTCCCGATGGACAGCGATCCGAAAAGTCGGCGGAAATGGTAACCGATTGACCGCAGTCCGATGCCTATACTGGATTTATTAGCCCTGAAGAGGACAATGTGCGATGCATTCGAATTCGTCATGGCGATGAAACACGATGAACAATGAGCGCAGACTTCTAGACGCGATCACAAACGCCCAGGCACAGGCGCTGGTAGACATCAATGCGCCGCAGATTTTTGAGGGCCTGCTGGAGATCCTGCTCAAGTTGACGGGAAGCGAATATGGCTTTATCGGGGAGGTCTTTCGCACGGAAGACAATCAGCGATACCTGAAGACCAGGGCAATCACGGACATCAGCTGGAACGAAGAGACCCGGCAATTTGTTAACAATAGCAAACCCGATGGCCTGGAATTCTACAATCTGGATACGCTGTTCGGGCGGGTCCTTGTTACCGAGAAACCTGTTTTTGCCAACGATCCTGCCAAGGATCCGCGGCGCGGGGGACTGCCGGAAGGGCACCCTGAACTCGATGCCTTCATGGGTATTCCGCTGCGAACTAACGACGAGCTCGTCGGCATGATCGGGGTTGCGAACCGCAAAGGCGGTTATGACCGACAGCAGCTAATCGATCTGGAGCCACTGCTCGCGACCTGTGGAAATATCGTTTTTAGCAGCAGGGCGAAACTGGCTTTGGACGAAACGCTGTCGAATCTGAGGGACCAGGAGGCGAGGCATCGGGCGATCGTAAAAACCGCGATCGATGCGATCATTACCGTGACGGAGACTGGGCAGATCGAGTTCGCCAATCCGGCTGCAGAAAGGCTCTTCGGTTTCGGTGTTGACGAGTTGATCGGCCAGGAAGTGCGCACCCTGCTGGCGGAGCCCTGGCGCAGCGAACGCGACGAAGATCGGCGGCAATTTCCGGCGACGGGGCAGTCCACTTTCGTCGGTATACGGCGTGAGATCGAATGCCAGCGCAAAGACGGCTCGATATTTCCGGTCGAACTGACGATAAGCGAGGTCAGGTTGGCAGGCAGACGAATGTTCACCGGTCTGGCACGCGACCTGTCAGAGCGAAAAGCTGCGGAAGAAAAGTACCGCGAAGCCTATGCCGATCTCGTCAAGTCACATGACGATATGCTGGCCATGCTTGATCAGTTCGAGGCGGGCACGGTCCTAATCGATGCCGACGGGAAAGTCGCTTTCGTGAGCCAGCCGGGACGATTCGTCGAGGGCTTTCTCGATGCCAATGTCATCGGCGAAGTCTGGGACGCGGTTTGCCCATTCGAGCAAGAAGCGGCAGGCCTACTCGACAAAACCATGAAGTTGCCGGTCGATGAAAGATCTCCGGTGCTTCTCAGATGGAAGAATAAGCAGGGCAAGCTGTGGTGGTTCGAGGTAGACGTTCGCGATGATCCGCGCGACACAGGTGCCCGCTTGATCTTTTTATACGACCGCTCGGAGATTTACAGCCTCCGAGACGAGCTGGAGCGTGCCCGTTATGGAAAGATGGTGGGTGATAGCCCTGCGATGATCGAACTCTATGGCGTGATCGACATCGTCGCCCAGGGAGAATGGACGGTGCTGATCGAGGGCGAAACCGGCGTGGGCAAGGAGCTTGTTGCGCATGGCGTGCACGCCGCGAGTCCAAGGAATGAAGGCACCTTCATTGCGATCAACTGCGCCGGCCTGACGGAATCCCTGTTGGGGAGCCAGCTCTTTGGACACAAGCGTGGCGCATTTACGGGCGCCGTGTTGGATCAGGAGGGTTTTTTTGAGGCGGCGGCAGGGGGTACCTTGCTTCTCGACGAGATCGGCGATTTGCCAATGGCGATGCAGACCAGCCTCTTGCGGGTGCTGCAGGAAAAAGAAGTTATCCGTCTTGGGGAGTCGCGTCCGCGGAAAGTCGATGTCCGGGTGCTGGCCGCGACCAATCGCGACCTGGCGGCAGAGGTTGCCAAGGGCAGATTCAGGGAAGATCTTTTCTATCGTCTCCGGGTTGCCAGGCTTTGCGTGCCACCATTGAGGGACAGGCGAGACGACATACCGTTGTTGCTGGCGTCGTTCATGTCGCCGCAACATGGACTGGGTGGCCGGCATCTGCGCATCAGTACTTCGGCAATGAATCTGCTCCAGTCGCACGATTGGCCTGGCAATGTGCGGGAATTGAAAAACACGGCGGAGTATCTGTTCATTCATTGTCGTAACAGCGTGGTCCAGGTAGAGAACCTGCCGCCGGAGATTCGATTGGGCACGAATTTGGCAACCGTCGCGCCAAAGCAGGCTGAATACTGGGCGGGCGATGGCCAGGGCGAAAAGGAACGGGTCCTGGCAGCTTTAACCCGGGCTGAAGGCAATCGGACAAGAGCTGCCAGACTACTCGGCATTAGCAGAGCGACGTTCTATCGACATCTCGATCGTTTGGGGATTTCGTTAACCCGATAAGGAGATTTACAAACTGTCTCAAACTGTCTCATTAGTGTCTCGTATGCGACACTAATGAGACAGTTTGAGACATAATTGCTGGACTAAGTCTATGCTTCCTGATACTGTGCAGCGGTGTCGTGTTTTCTTCTTCTTCTCATAATGCATTGATAAAAAAGAAGATATTCTAAAACCCTAAGATAGAAGCAACTGCTTGAAAGTTTCTGGCACGTGTCTTGCTTCACTTAGTGTGCCCTGTCCGAGTACGCATAGCGTACCCCTGAGGCGGATTTCCAAATCCGCAGCCTTCGGCACCTGGGTGACTCCGGCACTGCAGGCCGAGATGCAGTGAGAAGTCGCCCAAGGTGCCTATTTTTTTGGCATCGGCTCAGGCCACCCTGCTTTCAACGTGAGTAATTCTCCCCCTCCGCCAAGTCGGGCGCCGGCGTCCGCGCGCAGCGGCCGGTCATGGTTCTGAGCGCAGGCACGTCCGACTCCCAATGCGCCAGGAAAGTCTGTCTGGAAATTCAGGCGACTTGAGTATCAATCTTCGGGGTGGTGCAACTGCCGCGTATCTGTGCAGGGAACACCTGCCCTCCAGTCGGTGTCGCAAGAATTGATGGCGGCGGTTCCTATGGCGATGGCGTAGACTACGGCGACTTGCGCCCACGGAATGCGTTGATCCGCGCGAGTTGAAAATAAAAAAGGACAAGACATGACAAAGATTGATCGGGACGACGGCTGTGCCATCCAGGATGTGCGGCAGATGGGTTTGTTCGCCGCCATCGCCAGCCTGAGCTACGTGTTCTGGATCGTCGGCGGCATGGAGATGATCGAGCGCCTGGCCTACTACGGTGTGCGGGCAGTGTCAGGGCTTTACGTAACCGCTCCGGTCTCAGAAGGCGGGCTGGGTGTGTCGGCGGAAAAGCTCGGTACGATTTTCCTGGTCTGGGCGCTTTTCCAGTCGCTGGTCCCGGTCCTGGTGGGTGGCTTGTCGGATCGTCTGGGCTACAAGAAAACGATTTTTCTGTCTACCGTCGTCAAGATTGCTGCGTACCTGATCATGGCTTACAACCCCACCTATATGGGGTTCATTGCAGGCGCCATCGTGCTGGCCACGGGCACCGGAATTTTCAAACCGGGAATCCAGGGAACGCTGGTCAAGGCGACAAGCCGCGAGAACAGCTCCATGGCGTGGGGCATCTTCTACCAGACCGTCAATATCGGCGGGTGGATGGGTCCGTTACTGGCCGCGCAACTCAGGCAACTGGCCTGGTCAAACCTGTTTTTTGCCTGCGCAGGCATTATTTCCATCAATTTTCTGCTGCTTCTCATGTACAAGGAACCCCACCTGGAACAGCGGCTTGAGCATCAGCGCAAAGTGGCGAACGGTGAGATAAAGCAGCGCAACCTGATTGCGGAGTCCTTATCCGAACTCATGAAACCCCACCTGTGGGTTTTTCTGGCGATCATGTCCGGTTTCTGGTTCATGTTTAATGCTCTGTTCGACGTGCTGCCCTTGCATATCCGCGACTGGGTCGATACCTCAGTCATCGTGCGGAGCCTGTTTGGAGAAGGCGGTACGTCGAATTCAGCGGCGATCTTCCTGCTGGGCATGAGTCAGGACGGTATGCGGATCATGCCGGAGGGTCTGCTCAACGTGAATGCCGGGCTGATCATGCTCACCTGTTTTTTCTTCGCTTATCTGAGCGGCAAACTCAGGGCGGTCAACAGCATGATTCTAGGCACCATGCTGACCGTTGTCGCTTTCACGATGATCGGTTATACAGCCGGTGCGTGGGTGGTCTTGTTCGCAATCCTTACCTTCAGCGTTGGCGAGATGATGTCGAGTCCGAAATTCCTCGAATTTATCGGCAATTTCGCCCCTGAGGACAAAAAGGCGATGTACCTTGGATTCTCCCAGTTGCCGCTCGCTGTCGGCTGGATGCTGGAGGGCTATTTCGGGCCATTGCTATATGGCAGATTTGCAGCCAAGGAGACGCTAAGCAGGAACTGGCTTGCGCAGAACAACGTGCCTGCGGAGGATATCGCGGACATTCCGGAGGGAGAGGCATTTACCTTTATAGTCGACCTGACCGGACGATCATCGGAGTCGCTGACACAGATGCTTTACGACGCCAATAATGTAGGTTTCGTCTGGTACCTGATGGCCATCGTCGCCGTCGTTTCCGCGATCGGTCTGTTTTTCTATGGCCGCTGGATCAGGACGCTGGTCATCCCATCGGGAGCGACTGCGGCAGCACCCGCCGGGGCCTGAACCGGGCTGCGGCATAGGAGCCGGAGACAGAATGGCTGGCCGCTGGAGACCGGCCATTCTGTTCATCTTCAGACGCTCGCAGGCAAGAACATTCGAATTTTGTCGTGAATCTCTGGCCAATTCGACGCGATGGTCATAAAGTGATGCAGGCGGTCCGATCGGGCTGCTACGCGGACCAATCCAGACCCGATTTTTTAGTCGTGATCAGCACCAAGAGTCGCCGAGATAATCAATCCCATGAACAGAAAAATTTCCCTTTTCGCCATCGCTGTCCTGTCCCTTGCCGGACTCGCATTTGCGACCCCGGCCATCGCCACGGATGCGCCTGACGAGGATGCGTCGTATGTCGAACATGCCGATCATTACGTGGAGAGACTCGAAGGCCTGAACACCGATATCAAAGCGTTCAGGGAGGCCGCCCAAGCCGCATCGGGAGACGTCGGGCGCATCATCAGCCGACGTCTGGAGCGCAAGGAGGTAGAGGCGCTGGATGTGTTTGACAAGCTCGCCACAATCACACTTGAGGAAGAATCCAGCGGCGGCGATGTTTCAAAGTACCGGCCGAGAGTGATCGATACGCTGCAGCGTTTGCCGGATGTACTGCTAAGGTTGATAGCGGAAATCCGTGCTTCGCTTAAGGAGATGGTCGAGGCAGCGGCTGATGTAAGCGGCAAGGACTTGCTGGTCCTGGTTGAGAGCCGGATCCAGGGGGGCGAGCGTCTGGAGGTTCTTTACCGCGGCTTGATCAGGAATCGCGAGATAGCGCAGGCTTACGGGCTCGATACCTCGGCGCAGGACGCCGTGTTGACGCAAAGTCTGTCCGATCGTGCTGAACAGCTCTCGATAGCGCTTGAACTCGCCCAGGAAGATGTCAGCTTGTTTGCCGTTCAGGCGAAGGATTATCCGGACGACAAGGACATCGCTTCAGCATTGAAGATCGGCAAGGATACGGTCGAGGTGCTGGCCGACAGTCTCAACAAGACTGTCGAGATGATGAAGACGCTGGAGATCGAAACAGGCGAGTATCGGCAACAGCTGATTCTCGCCCGCGGTGCGGTGACGCTGGACATATTCGATCCCGATGTCATCTTCGGCCTGGTCGGCAACTGGGGGCGTAACGTTACAGACTGGGCAGGCGAAAGAATGCCCCAGATTTTTCTTAATCTCCTCTTGTTCCTGATCATCATGTTTGTCTTCAGGATACTGGCAGGGCTCGCCAGAAAGCTGGTGGCAAAAGGTCTGGATGCTTCCAAGCTGAACATATCGCAGTTATTGCGTGACATCACTATCGCGACGGTCAAGAACCTTGTCATGCTCATTGGTCTGTTGATCGCTCTCGGGCAGATGGGGATTTCGGTCGGACCCCTGCTGGCCGGCCTCGGTGTAGCAGGCTTTGTTATCGGTTTCGCCCTGCAGGACACCCTCGGTAATTTCGCCTCCGGCATGATGATTCTTCTCTATCGACCATTCGACGTCGGCGATGTTGTCGAGATCGGCGGTGTCTTCGGTAAAGTAAAAGCGATGAGCATGGTAAACACGACGATGCTCACCCTCGATAATCAGACACTGATATTGCCGAACACAAAGATTTGGCAGGATGTGATCAAGAACGTCACCGCCCAGACCAAGCGCCGCGTGGATCTGGTATTTGGTATTTCCTATACGGACGACATCCCGAAAGCGGAAGGGTTACTCAGGGGCATTCTTGATGAGCACGATCTGATTCTCGAGGAACCGGAGTCGATGGTCAGGCTCCATGAACTGGCCGATTCATCGGTTAATTTCGTTGTCAGACCATGGGTCAAGACGGACGACTACTGGGACGTTTACTGGGACGTAACCCGTGAAGTCAAACTCAGGTTTGACAGAGAGGGCGTCTCGATACCTTTCCCGCAACGGGATGTACACATACATGGCGAGGCGATTGCAGTGGCAAGACCGGAGGCCGGCGATGGCCAGTTGGTGGTGCAGGGCCACATTTCGGAAAGCGCCGCATTGCCTGGCGAAGAGGGAGAAGACGGTGAGGGCGATGGCGGTTCCGATGGCGATAGCAGCGCGACCTGACTTGGCTGTGAATTTCGATGTCGGCTGATCAGGCAAGCCTCGTCAAGGTCGTTCCAGCGAGCGGCGGCAAGAGTAGTGGGGTCCCCTACGCTTTCCAGAAAGTGTATGTCCGCCTGATGATGTGGCTTGTCGCGCGCCTTCTGGCGGCCGCCAGCGCGGTGGATCCCGTCGTACGCAAAGAAGTCCTGGCGCTGCCCGAGGGTTTTTCCTTCACCATGAGAGTCCGCTCAGGGGTGGCCGGCATGGGTCTGCGCCGGGATGGGGATCGACTGAAACCGATCAGGGCCTGGGACCGGCAACAATATCCGCTGGTCTTCGAATACAAGCACGTGACCCACGCTTTCCTGGTACTGGGGTTTGTCGAAGGTACCGCGGTCGCGTTTGCCAACGATCGGATCACCGTAGATGGCAATACCTCCACCGCGATGAAAATCATCAGGGGTCTCAATCGTATGGAAGTGGTGGTTTTGCCCAGGATCATCGCGGAACGGGCCGTCAAGTCCTATCCCGACATAGGCCTGGTGGAAAAGCTGGGTTTGGCGGCCCGCGTATATGGCAGGCTGATTCTGGATTTGTTTGGAGCTGATAGATGAGTCGCGATTTCTTCGAGTTTTTCTGTCCGGTCAAGATCGTGGCAGGGTACAAGGCGCTGGAGCACATCCCCTTCGAACTTGATGTCAGGGGAGCCTCGCGCCCCATGATCGTGACCGACCCGGGTGTCACCGGAGCCGGCATCGTGGACATCGTAAACAGAGCGATGAGTGAGGGCGGGAGGCAGGTCGCGGCAGTTTTCGACCAGGTGTCGCCCGATTCGCCTATCGAACAGGTGGTGACGGCGGCCCACGCTTACCGGGACGCGGACTGCGATTCCCTTATCGCCATCGGTGGCGGTTCGGTGATGGACACCGCCAAGGCCGTCAATGTGCTGGTCACAGAAGGAGGCGACGATCTCACCCGGTTTATCGGCGTCAATAATCTCACCCGGCCGCTAAAGCCGCTTTTCGCGATACCAACGACGGCCGGTACCGGATCCGAAGTCACGTCAGTCTCGGTGATCAAGGACACAAAGCGCGGCGCCAAAGTGCCCCTCGTGTCGCAGTACCTGATGCCGGATGTGGCCGTCATCGATCCTCGCATGACATTGAAGTTGCCTCCGGTCATCACCGCGGCTACGGGGATGGACGCCCTCACGCATGCGATCGAAGCCTTTGTCTGTCTCGGCAAGAACCCGATGAGCGATGCCTACGCAACGGCCGCAATAACGCGCGTCGGGCGATGGCTGATCCCGGTGCTGGATGAACCTTCAAATACGGAGGGCAGGCTGGAGTTGGCACAGGCCGCAACGATGGCCGGGATTGCCTTCAGCAACTCCATGGTCGGGCTGGTGCATTCGCTCGGTCACGCGCTGGGTGCCGCGGCAGGAATCCATCATGGGACATGCATGAGCATATTCCTGCCGCATGTTCTCAGGTACAACCTGGAATCGCGAAAAGAACAAATCGGGGAGCTGTTGATCTACCTGACCGATGCAGACACGTTCGCGTCAACGCCGATCGACGACAGAGCGACGAGAGTCATCGAGCACATCACCGGGCTCAGGGATCGCATATATGAACGATGTGGACTTCCGCGCACACTTTCTGAAACCGGCAAGGTGTCGCGGGAGGATTTGTCTCGCATTCGTGACCTCGCTCTGGATGACGGTTCGCTACTCATGAATCCTGTCGAAGCCGGGGCGGACGACATGGACAGCTTGCTCGACAGCGCCTGGTGATAGTCGCGAACGCCGTCTTATCGTAACCCTATCGATCAGGCGCGGCACAAAGAGCAGGTTTGAACCTGCCATCCATGAACAACCCGTCCGATTTATCTTCGCCGGCGCAGGTTTGGCGTCCGGTCGTTACGGATCCGCGGAATCACTGGTCTCACCAAGATGATCGAGCATATCGGTAATCATGCGACGAATATGCTCGCCGGCAACCATGTAGAAGACCTGCTTGCCCTGTCGGCGGGCCTCCAGGATCCTGGGCGCGCGAAGAAGACGCAAGTGATGGCTGACGAGCGAAGGCGAGAGCTCGAGGCCCGTCGCGATGGCGCCGGAGCTGATCGGACCTGCCATGCAGGCGAAGATAATTCGCAGACGGCTGGCATCCCCCATGAGCCTGAAAAGATCTGCCAGTTCGATAGCCCTTGCATCCGTCGCGATGGGGTGTGTCTTCGGCATCTGATATTCCAATGCTTGAATATTTGAGCAAGTATTGAATTAAGTGTCGGGCAAGATCAAATCCGGCTGAAAGGTCGAATCGTTTACTTCATCGGGAGGTGCAGGCAAAAAAAAGGCGCGCCTGCTGGCGCGCCCCTGATTACCATTCCATGGCTTATTATTATTGATCCTCTACCGTTGTTCTTGTCGCAGTCCCCGAGGTGCCCTGGCGACGGAGGGGCGCCACCAACGCTTCTCAAATTCCGCATTCCTACGGCAGTGGTTACAATCTATCGCAGCCCGTGTCTCAAAGACCTGTAAGAAACCTTTAATTTGCCGGACAGGCAGCGTAGCGGGCCCAAAAATGGCCGGTAACCCGGGATTATGTAATGACGTCTTTCTCAGGAGACCTGGAAGCCGCGCCCGCGGGGAAACAATTCTGCGCCGCGAACGCCGCGACATCGGGGTGCAGGCTTAGCGGTTTGGACCACGGCATCGTCAAGCCGTAAGCGGTGCACGGGTGGCCGATCGCGGCTGCCTCAAGAAAACGATCCGCGGCCCCGTCGATCTCACCGATAATCGACAAGAGCGAAATACCGATGGTGGGATGGATGCCGGTCCGCTTGTTGAGTTTTTCTATGTCGACCAACGCTCCGTCGAGGATTGGTTTCTCACTGACTGCAGCCATGATGTTGTAGGCCAGTGTCTTCGGGACTCCGTCATCAAGATCGGACCAGTTGTCAAGTCGCCGTCCGGCTTTGTCGACCTCGCCCACCCAGAGAAAATGAAGAGCGCTCAATGCATGCACGAGCGGCCGCAGGGGATCCATCTCCAGCGCGCGGATATATGCGTCGCCCGCTTCATGCCGACGGCCCGCCTCTTCCAGAATTCTCGCCAGTCGTAGCTGATACAGGACGGAAAGTGGCTCAAGCCGCAAGGTGAGAATCGCCTGGGCCAGCGCGTCGTCGTGGCGTCCGAGAACACTAAGAAGATCCCCGTACCAGTGGCGCCCCTCGGCACAGCTCGGTTTCAAATCGATAGACCGACGCAGATGCCGTTCACCACCTGACCAGTCGAAATCGTATTCAAAGCATATGGCGCCCATGGCCGCGTGCGCCTCGGCGAGATCGGGAGCAAGCTGTAACGCCTTCTCGGCTTCCTCTTTCGCGGCAGCAGCGGCCTTGACTGGTTCAAGATGCCCATACCAGGGGTAGACGGATTGGGCGGCAGCAATACCCGCGTGGGCCAATGCGAATGTTGCATCTTTTTCGATGGCCTTGCGGTACCAGCGTATGGCATCCGGCAAGCGGTTATCCGAGCGCGTCGCCCAGTGATGTCTGCCGATCAGGTACATCTCCCAGGCTGCTGGGTCCCTTGTGTAGCGGGCATTTATCCGTCCCTCTTCGCCGGGCACCAGCGTGACCTTCATCGCTTCTGCGACGGTCAGCGCAATTTCCTGCTGGATCTGTAGCAGATCCGAGTCCTTTCTTTCGAACACATCCGACCAAATGTGGAGTCCGTCCCGGGTATTGATCAACTGAGCCGTCACCCTGATTCGCGATCCGCTCTTGCGGACGCTTCCCTCGAGGATGTGGCTGACATTAAGCAGTTTGCCGATGACACGAAGATCGAGATGCCGCTTCTTGAATACGAAGGTGGAGGTTCTGCCGACCACCTGGAGGCCTCGAACATGTGCAAGAACGTGGACAAGTTCCTCGGTGAGCCCGTCACAGAAATAGTCGTCACCACCCAGGTTCAGGAATGGCAGGACCGCGATATGGTGTTGTTCGGGAAGACCGAGCTTTTGCGACAGGTATTCTCTTGGCAGTTTCGCGAGCCTGGCTTCGATGTGCTGCAACTCAGCATCGATAGATTCCTCCAGACCGACCTTGACTGGCGCCACCAGGCGATAGCCTTTCTTCGGCACGGTCTGGATCGTCTGTTGGGTCCTGGGGCTATCTCCAAAAGCTTTCCTCAGTCTCGCGACATACCAGTAGACCGACCCGTCGTTAACGATGGTATCGGGCCACAGTTGCGTGAGAATCTCCTCCGCACTTACAACTTCTCCAGCCCGCGCGACCAGGTAGACGAGAACCGCCATCGTCTTGGGTTCGAGCGTGATGGTGTCAGGACCCTTGCGGAGTCTGTTCAGGCGCGGTTCGACCAACCAGTCTCCGACCTGAAATTCGCTATCTTCCAGCTGTTGGGGCAAATTGAATTCTCTGAACTTACGCCGTTGTGTCGACTAGCCTGTCCGTGTCGGCCGGCTTCTTCTTCTTGTTGCGCACAATAGCACAAGAGAATTGCTACGAGTGCAGCATTCGCGACTTGACGTAAAGCGGCGGTAAAATCCCAGCCGGTTTTCAGGAGCAGATGGAGACGACGTGGTTTCGAGGACGGCAAGCATCACCATCGACCGGGTGTCGCTACAAGGGCGATCCGACGAGTCAGATCTGCTGGCGATCGAGGAACCCCTCGAAATCCGGCTTTCCTTTTTGCGCTCCGAAGAAAGACAAAACCAAAGTCTGTCGGTCACCACGCGCACACCGGGGGACGATCGGGCGCTGGCGATCGGATTCCTGTTCACCGAAGGTGTCGTGACCTCGCTTGACCAGATAGAGGGTATAGAGCACGACGACGATTTGGACGAAGTATCCGAGTTGACGAATGTCGTGCAGGTGAAGCTGGTGGAGGGGGTGAGCCCCGATTTCGAACTCGTAAGAGGCTATCCGTACAGGACTGCCAGCGGAGGATTTTGCGGCAAGACCTCGCTCGAAGCCGCCGCAAGCAAGGCGCGATTCCCCATAGAAGCCAGTGCAATGCAGATTCAACCATCGGCGCTCTATCCGCTTCCGATCAGGCTGGCTGAAGGCAAGGGAGCCTTTGCCTCGACAGGCGGTATCAACGCGGCCGCGCTATTCGACATGGAGGGGAAGATTCTCGATGCGCGCGAGGACGTACGGAAAAACAATGCGCTGGATAAGCTGATCGGCAACGCAATACTTGATGAAGGGTTGCCGCTGGCGGACCGCGGCGTTCTTGTCAGCGGTCGCGCCAGCTTCGAACTGGTGCAAAAGGCGGTGATGGCGGGATGCCCGATTTTGGCGTCAATAGGCGCGCCTTCAAGCCTGGCGGTGGCGCTGGCCCGGAGGATGGGCACGACCCTGGTGGGGTTTCTCCGCGAGGGTAGATTCAATATCTATGCCGGTGCGGGGCGAATCCGCTAGTCCGTATATTGCATGAGTTGCCGGTCGATGCCTCAAAAGGGCACGCCGATCGCTTTGCACAGGAAGCGCATATAGGGTCTGGCGGCCGCGAAGAACCCCGACACCTGCATGACGACGTCGTCACCTGCCAGGAGGGATCGATCCAGTTCCTTGATGGCTATAAAGTTCTTTCTCCTGATGTCATCGATCTGCGGGTGTTCTCCATCAAAGCCCCGGGGAGGGCGCTTCAGAGAATCGCCGCCCAACCGGTAGTGCTTGCGAAAGCTCCTGGCGTCCCGCGCCTTTAGCCATTGCTCCGGTTGTTCCGCGATACGGGTGCGAATCCCGAACAACGCGTCAGAAGCCGGGCGCCAGGATCCGGCGCCGACAAAGATCGAATCAGGATCGATATGGAAGTAAAAGCCAGGCGCGTGCGCATCTTTGCCAAGTTCGTGTCGGAATTGAATTCCTACGTTAGTCTTGTAAGGCGTCTTGTTTCTCGAGAAACGGGTGTCCCGGTAGACCCGCATCAGCGACCCACCCATTCGCCTGGGGATGGCGACAAAATGCGGGGCTATTTTGGCCAGCGGCTGTTCCATCGCGGCGATAAATTCCAGCGCCGGTGCGAGCACATCCGACTCGTAGCGTGGCTTGTTCGCCATAAACCACTCGCGGTTGTTATTCTCCGCGAGTTCGGACAGAAAACCGATCAGTGACGGCGAAAATCCTTTGAAGGGACCGGACATAACGAAATCTCGATTGGCAGACTACCAGGGATATCCTGATTTATTCTGGACGCAAGATAGGAGTTCAAGAATAAATCAGAAGTTCCCCAGCTTAGTCCGGCTCCGCGCCCGGATGTACGCAGTTATGCGGAGGCCGGGCAAATCCAACGGCGCCAGAACCACGGAACCTCTGATCTATTCATGAACTCGTACCTTGCGCCTAAAATGCCCGGCGTCTGCGTTGCAAATCTTCGCAATAGCTGGCTATTACGCGCGATTCGCGCCTTGCACCCAAAGGGCATTACAAATCTGGATATTTTGGTTCGCGATCTTCTTCGCTCAGAATAGATCAGAGGCTCCTTATGCATATATTGGTTATCGGCAGCGGCCTCCTGGGTACCAGCACGGCCTGGTTCCTGCGCCAGCATGGTGTGGATGTGACGGTTGTGGACCGCGCGCAGCAGGCGGGAATGGAAACCAGTTTTGCCAATGCCGGGATGCTGACGCCCAGTATGTCCGATCCATGGAATTCGCCGGGAATCTTCTGGCAGCTCCTGCGTTGGCTGGGCAAGGAAGATTCGCCCATGCTTCTGAGACCGGGCGCCATCCCATCGCTTCTGTCCTGGGGTTGGCGGTTTCTCGAAAATTCCAGGGCGTCGAAATTCGGCCCGAACCTGCTTGCCAATCTCAGGCTGGCCAGCTACTCGCTGGCGGTTCTGCGCGATCTAAGGGCGGGTATCGACCTGCAATACGAACAGTCGATCACCGGCACGATGCGCATTGCACGGGATCGGGATGCCTTGCGCAAGGCCGAAAAACTGGCCGCATTGCTGTCGGCCCGCGGCGTCGCGCACCGGCTCCTGGACAGGGCGGGTGTTGTCGAAACCGAACCCGCACTGGCTGCCATCGCCGGAAAAATAAGCTGTGGCATCCATTATCCGGACGACGAAAGTGGTAATGCGCATCTCTTTTGTCGCGAGCTTTGCCGACATGCGACGGAGGCGGGCGTCGAATTTAGATTTGGTGTAACCGTGAGCGGATTTCGTAGTGAGGGTCGACGGGTAGTATCCGCGCAAGCCGGAGACCAGCAACTGGATGCCGATGCTTTTGTACTTGCCGCCGGGAGCTATAGCCCGGGGCTGGTCCGCGGGCTGGATATCGACATTCCGGTCAGACCGGTCAAGGGTTATTCGATCACCATCCCCAGGGGCGATTGGCAGGACGGTCCCGGCATACCGGTGGCCGATGATCACCTGCATGCTGCTGTGGTCCCGATTGGCGATCAGATACGCGTCGCGGGAACCGCCGAATTCACCGGGCTGGATGTCACGATTGGTCGGCGACGAATCGAAAATCTGGAAAAGTTGCTGCGCGAAATTTACCCAGAATTCGCGGATAGATCGGCCGGTGTGGAAACTCAGCCATGGTGCGGGTTGAGGCCGATGTCGGCAGATGGGGTGCCGATTATCGGCGGCACATCGCGACCCAATCTGTTTGTAAACACCGGGCATGGCCACCTGGGCTGGACGATGGCGGCCGGTTCAGGCAAAGCGCTAGCCGATCATATCGTGGGAGAACAGCCCGAGATCGATCTCTCGGCCTATCACATCAGTCGGTTCTGACCTTTCCCCGTCCAGGTGTTCACTGCTCGTCGTGACACCGGTCAAAGGCAGACGCTTCCCTGACCTGCCATGATTGGAACATCAGCCTGCTGGTTCGACCGCTTGCTGATAGGCAGTCATTTTCGCTGAATATCGGATTGGCACCATGAAACAGACCCGGCTCATCATCGGTCTGATCGCAACAGTCATGTTGCCGCAAACATTGTTTGCCCTGCATGAGATCGATCCCGCCGAACTTCTTTTTTCTTCCGGTGCTGTTCTCGAACTGACTATCGAAGCCGATTTCGATTCGCTTCGAAAAGAACTCGATCAGGACAGCAGCGTCTTTCAGCCGGGATTGATCCTCGGCACCGACCTGTCCGGAGAACCCCGGTCTTTTCGAGTGAGTCTCAAAACCAGGAGAATTTCGCGCCTGAAGATGGGGTTTTGCAATTTTGCCCAGCTTTTTGTTCGATTCGAGGGCAATGATCTTGCCCATACTCCTTTTGCCGGGCAGCAGATCTTGCCGCTGGTCACGCATTGCAAAAAGACCGGCAGGTACGAACAGTATCTGCTGAAGGAATTCCTGGCCTATCAGACCTACGGTCGGCTGACAGATGCCAGCATACGAACGCGTCTTGCGAAGATCACCTACGTCGACACCAGCGGGAAACGCAAGAAGTTGGTCCGTCATGGGTTCTTCGCGGAGCATTTCGACCAGGTAGCGCGGAGACTGGACCGGGAGCTTGTCAGTATCAGGGATTTCAACCCACTTGACGCTGACCCGTACGGCTCAGCATTGATGGATGTCTTTCAGTACATGATTGGCAACACCGACTGACCCGTAAGAGCTCGACAATACTGCCCCGCTTAGGTCTGAACCTCGCAACGAGCTGCAGCGATTGTTAATCACGATGTCCCCGGTTCGAGTCCGCGCCGGGGAGCCAAAATAAAGTCCCATAGGGGCTTACGATGAGCCGCCGAGAGGTGGCTTTTTCGTGTCTGGGTCGGGGCGAGCTCTGAGTGGACCGCGAGAATGCCACCCTGCCGTCAGCTTGTACGTACCCTCAACTGACAGTGGGCGGTATGTTTTGATTGACCCGAAACAGGTTGCCCGGATCGTACTCTGCTTTGATCGATCGCAACCGTTCTAGCTTGGGCCCGTAGTTTGCGGCAGTCGCGCCTGCGTCCTCGTCACCCATGAAATTGACGTACCCCCCCGGCTCTGAGCAGGGGGCGAGCGCCTCGTAATAGTCGCGGACCCAGGCAATAAAAGCTTCGTCATCGGAGGGGTCGTGCCAAGCCCCGGCAATCACGGAAGCAAAAGATGCCCGCCGATTGGCAAACGCCGTCTCTTCGTCCGCCACGCGGTGGCAGGCGCCGTTGATCGGGAACATGAACAGACCGCTTTCCAGATTGCCTACGCGCGGGCCATGCTCCAAATGTGCGGCAATGGCTGGATCATCCAGCTCGATCATAGTGTTGGCTTTCCAGTAGTGGCGTAGCCCTGGCGGCAGCAACTCATCAAAGAACGTATTCATTTCCGGGTAAGGCATACGCCACATACCCTGACCGATGACGGTTCCAAGCTCTGCAATAGAAGCAGCCATTGCATCATCCTCTTGCTCCGGTCCGCTCCAGCATCCCAGCACAATCATCACGGGATCCCCGTGTCTGGCTTCTGGTACAAATGGCACTGGGAGCGCCTGAGCCAACGCGAACACCGCATTCAAGTGTTCCGGGGCCTCGTTCATCAGAGTCTGGTAATTGCGGATGACCTGATCATCCAACTCAAACAAAGTGGGACCACCAAACACAGTGGAAACGGCATGTGCGCGAAATTTAAACGAAGTGACGACACCGAAATTGCCGCCTCCGCCACGTATCGCCCAGAACAGGTCGGGGTGGGCGTCGGCATGGCAGGTGACGATATTCCCCGCCGCTGTGACCACTTCGGCCGACACCAGATTGTCGATGCTGAGCCCACAACTGCGGCTTAGATGGCCCATGCCACCACCCAGTGTCAGGCCGGCTAATCCCGTGGTCGAGACAGTTCCGCCAGGAACGGCGAAGCCGTATGCATGAGTGGCGTGGTCAAGATCGCCGAGGGTGCACCCGCCTCCCGCGAGAACCGTTGACTCCTCCGGATTGACGTGCACGCTGTTCATATGGCCCAGGTCCAGAACCATGCCCCCGTCACAAGTGCCAAATCCCGGCACGCTATGACCGCCACCGCGTAAAGCGAGCAGCAGATCATGCGTCCTCGCATAGTTGACGGCGGTAACGACATCAGAAGTGTCGCGAGCCTGCACGATCAGCGAAGGGCGAGCATCGTGCATAGCGTTGTACACAGCACGCGCTTCGTCGTACGGTGGGTCTGACGGCTGGACGAGGTCACCTCGAAGCGCGGCACAAAGGGAATTAATAGCATCGGAATTCATAGTCTTCTCAGCAGTGCGTAAATCGATTAGGCACCTGTTGCGAGTGCGTAGAGCGAGTCAAACTACGAGCAGTAAGTAGCTTGGATCGCTCGACCGTTTGGCGTTGCGAAGAGCAGCCGGTTCCTGACGGATTAGTTTGTTTACAGTAGTAGAGCATAGCATTCAGAAGGGTACTGACAAGTTGACTATTGGATCGGTGCAAACGCCACAAGCGACACTGTTTGGATCCCCGTAGCCTATTCCCAAGACGCAATCCCGCACTGTCCAATCAAGCTGTCCTGGTTCGAGTCCGCGCCGGGGAGCCAGAAGCAAGTCCCCATGGGGATTTACGATGAGCCGCCTCCGGGTGGCATGGTAGGCTAAAATCCGGCTGCAAATGACCCAATGCGGCCGGTCACGACTTGGATTTAAAAAGGAAAGCCGTATGTTCAGTAAATTTGTTTCCCGGTTCTTCGTCATTTTCTTGGTGAGTGGTTGCAGCACCCTATCGCCCGTAGAAATGACGCCGGAACAAGTTCAAGAGAAGATCTCTGAAGGCGAGGTAATCCGTGTCGGAGATACTGTGAGAATAGCCACGACGGATGGCGAAATTCACAAACTCAAGGTCACAGCCGTAACGGCGCAGCAAATCGTGGGTGATGATATCAACATAGCCATCGACGACATCGTCGCCGTTGAAACTCCCGAATTCAGTGCCGGTAAAACAGCTGCGCTCGCGGGAGGCGCAGTCTTGATGTGGGCCGTTATTGTGGCTGTTGCATTGGGAGGGACCCTAGTGCTGTAACCTTATTCGCATGAAAGATTCGACTTCAATGCGTATGTGGGTATTCAGGCTTTTATGTCCGCTCCTGGCCGAAAGCTGCCCTTCGATCCAGCTCATTTTTAGGCATCTGAGCGTCCGCTATTGAGAAAAGCGGACGTTCAGGGCTCGGCCGGAAAAGCCGACAATCTTGAATCTGAATAACCTCTGCTGAACGACCGCTTTACCCCCGGAAGCAGCCGTTCGGGTAGAATTGGCCTGAAGGGCCGCTTGTGACCCAAAGCAGACGAAACTCACACTAAGAATCTTGCAAAATCGCTTCTATTTGTTCACGAAAGGTCTCGTCAAATTCGAGCTGATACTCTTTCCAGAACCACTGCCCGCCCGGGGAGGTCACTACCCTTCGGAGTAGAACCAGTTGTGACTCCCACATACTCGAAGAAAGGCCTGCGAAATTCGTCTGAGAATGTATGTTTGATATAGACAATAAAACATTGTGCATGAGCAGTCGAAATCGAGTTCGACTAAGCTCGTCGAGGTCGTCTGGATTAGCAATTCCCGCAATGTAAATTCCCGCAATTTCAGCGCTCTCGTACATCGATTGCCTAACGCTTGTAACTTTACTAATACTGGCATCTACCGCTGCAGCCTGAACTGCTTTTGTGTTTTGACGAATTTGCAGCGCGAGATAGATCAGTGTCAGAAACACTGCTAGCGCGCCAATAATCTCGCCTATGGCGCCTGCCGCTTCCCAATTCATAACCTACCTCCCATCAAATTTAGCGATTCTACATCAAGTGGGCGACGGCGGTTTCTGGCCGAAAGCTGCCATTCGATTTACGAGATTTCCAAAGGCCTGAGTGACCGCTATTGGCCGAAAGCAGCCCCTCAGTTTTTACAGTATTGAATGATCTGAACGTCCGCTTTGGAGAAAAGCAGACATTCACGGTCTACCGGAAGACTGCCGTCAATTCTTGATCTGGGGAATGTCCGCTTTACCCCCAGAAGCAGCCGTTGGGGTAATATCTGGGCGAAGGGCCGCAAATGACCTAAAGCAGACATCGCTGGATGCTAATCCAACGAGTTCGGAATAGATGCCAACTCGCCAT
>PVMK01132493.1_pt1 | contig 66123 bp, 73 predicted proteins | sample 1853481 | NCBI WGS metagenome assembly PVMK01 (sample SAMN08533507, study PRJNA380276) | Marine sediment metagenome, whole genome shotgun sequencing project.
GCGGAGGCGGACGGGAATCGAACCCGCCAGAGACTGAATCAGCCTCTCACCGGTTTTGAAGACCGGGGGACCCACCAGGCGTCCGGACGCCTCCATGGTGAAGCCACGAGGTTAGGCAGGCCTCAGGTCTGTCGAAGATGATGTGGCCGGGCTGGATACGGGTTTTACAACCTGAGGTTCGAGGTTTGGCCGGGGAACTATCGGCCTGGTGGATAGCATTTCTTGTTGGATGCCTGTGAGAACCTTCGGACGGACAGTCCGTTACCGACGTACCAAGCTTGGCCTGAGTCAGACCAAGCTCGGAGAACTTGTTGGTCGCTCGCCGAGCACCGTTCGCTCATGGGAGCGGGATCACAGTCACCCAACGATCCCCACGTGATCACCACCTTGTCCGCGATCCTGGGTATTGACGAACGGACCCTGTTCGAGAAAGCGGGCCAACCGCAACCCGACATCGAGACCAGCCCAACTATCGAACAGGAGATGGCAAGCCTGACCCGGACGGACCGACGAGCAGCCAGACCTGGCAGAAGCGCTGCGCCCGAACCTGCTTCCGTCCTGCTGGCGGAGCCCACCCGCAGCCCGAGCCGTGAGTACGGAGGTGCCAACCTACGTTGCCCCTCCAGAGACCCATGTGGTCACGACGACGTTGCCGCCGGTCCACGAGCCTCCTACATGGAGGATCGGTCCCAACGCCAGCTCTATCGGGTCCGAAACCTGGCCACGATCGTCATGCTGGTCGCCCTTGGCATCGCCTTTGTTTGGGCCGCTCCGAGGGGCTAGGTTCTCTGGGTGCATGGTGGGATGACTTCTTCGGAAGTCTCCGGCTCTAACCGTTCGTCACGAACAGGATGACGAATGTCTCCTCGCTGGCCCCGCTCATGGTGATGTTGTAGGAGGCGTCTCCGTCCTCGAGACCCCATGAGATGGACTTTGGCGCAGAGGTTTCAAACTTGTTGACCACCTCAAAACCGCTGGCGTCGATCCAATCCTCGTAGAAGGCCTTGACCCTGTCGTAGTCGGAACCGTCGTAGCTGAGTGATACTGAGAAATCGGACTGCTGTTCCATGACCGCCGTCACCGTTCCACCATCGGCTATCGGAATGGGGAACCCGTCGGGGACCTCTCCACCGCCAATGACAACGGACGCTTCACCGTCTTCGCTCTCTATCTCGATCTTGACGGTGCCGTCTTCCTCATCGATCTCGACGTTGCCGACACCCTCTTGGCCTTCGAGGATCTGCTCGGTCAAGGTTGCCGGCGAGCAGGCGGCGAGTGTCATGACCAGGGCTGCCGAGAGGGCGACCCATCGATACTTCGGTGTTCTCATGTAGAGCCCTTCATGGAGACGAACATACACAAATCACTCTCGCTTGTGCCTCTTGTGTGGCACAATCCCGTTACCAGAGAAAGGAGGTGGTCCGAAATTGCATGAATGTTTTAGGACTCTGGAGGTGGTCGAGCGCTGAGCGGCGCTGACCGCTAGTGCTGCTCGTCCCGCTCAGGGATTGGTGGCGACTTCAAACTCGGACCACCCGGTTCTGGCTACCACGGACTTCGTCCACCGTGGCGCACGTCGAGAAACGCCAAAATTGAGTTCGTGAGAGCCCTCGTCCTAGAAAGCGGGGGCTCTCCATTTATCAGACGTCGAATCCGTGATCGAGCATCCATTGGTCGTTGAAGATCTTGGACAGATAACCCCGCCCAGAATCGGGGATGATCACGACTACCAGCCTGTCGGTGTCTTCGGCGGCCACTCTCAGCGCGGCCTCTACTGCCATTCCCCCCGATCCGCCGGTCAAAACACCTTCTCTCTGTGCAAGCCGGCGGGCCATTGCGAAGGACTCGGCATCGGAGATTTCGATGAACCTGTCGATGACCTCCAGTTCGACCGTTTCGGGGTAGAAGTCCTCGCCCACACCCTCAACGAGGTACTGGTGTAGATCGCCTTCGGGTCCCCTCGTGAAGATGGACCCTTCGGGATCGGCGCCGACCACCTCGATCGTCGGCTTCTGCTCTTTCAGGTACCGCCCCGCCCCACTGATGGTTCCGCCGGTTCCCACACCCGTGACGAAAACGTCTACCCGTCCCTCGGTCTGGCGCCAGATCTCCGGCCCGGTCGTCTCATAGTGAGCCCTCGGGTTGGCCATGTTGAAGTACTGGTTGGGCTGGAAGGCGCCCTCGATCTCATCGACCAACCGACGGGCGACGCCGTAGTACGAGTCTGGATGGTCGGGGAGGAGATCGGTTGGTGTGACTATCACCTCGACCCCATAGGCCCTGAGTAGATCCTGCTTCTCTTTGGACACCTTGTCCGGCACGGTGCAGATGACTCGATAGCCGCGAACGGCGCCCACGAGCGCCAGCCCGACCCCGGTGTTTCCGGACGTCGGCTCAACGATGGTGCCGCCCGGCTCGAGAAGACCGTCTTCCTCTGCCTGGTCGATCATCGTGACTGCGATTCGCTCCTTGATGGACCCACCCGGGTTGGCGTACTCCAGCTTGGCCACGAGGTTTCCGGCCCGATGTATACGAGAGAGCCGGACGAGTGGGGTGTCGCCGATGGCGGCGGTGACGTCTTCGAAGATACTCATCGCCGCCGCAGGCTAGACACCCCACGGGTGCATTCTGTGGTCGTCTCCTTCGGCTGGTTGCTGGTCGTAGAAGTCTCGGCGGCAGTCAGGTCTTGGCGAACTCCTCAGAGGTGTCGCCCAATAGGTAGCGGGGCCCTGTCGCCAGGCTGGAGGCAGCGTCTCCGGGGTTGAAGATGGCAGCTAGCCCCACCGTTCGAGTTCCGCCTCCAGGTCGAGGGGCATCACCACGCCCTTGTCGGCGTACTCGCCCCAGGCGTCACGGGGGAGGGTCCACATGATCTCGAATTCGTTTCCATCCGGATCTGCTGCATAGATCGAGATGGTCACTCCGTGGTGGGATTGGCCGGTGAGGCTTCCTGAGGCGACCAGGGCGTCTCGCAGCTCGACGACGTCTGCCAGCTTCTCAACTTCCCAGGCCAGGTGATACAGACCAACCGAGCCCCGCTGAGGCTTGGACCCGGGTGTTTGGAACAACCCGAGATCATGGTGGTTCTCTGACCCCGGTGCAGTGAAGAAGGCGGCCTGGAGACCATCCACATCGGCGAGAGGCCTGAACCCCAGCACTTCGGTGTAGAAGGCCGTGGCTCTTTCGAGATCACTGACGAACAGGACAGCGTGGTTGAGTGAGAGTGACGGCATTCACCTCTCAACAACAGCGGGTTGTCGATTCATCCCCTGGCGCGCTAGAGCAACTGTGTGATTCCGAGCACGATCCCCGCAACTCCGAAGACTGTTGCTGTTTGCACCACGAGAAACGTTCGCGCATAGCTGCGCAACGTCTCGTGGAAGTCATAGAGCCGATCGTCGATTTTCTCGAACCGGGCGTCGATCTTCTCGAACTGCGCATCGAAGTCTCCGCGCAGGGCGACCTCAAGGGCTTTTAGATCGTCTTTCGTGGCGACACGACCACCTGTTGGTAGTTGTTCCATGAGTGTCTCCGCCGGTTCTCGTCCGAGTGCTTGCTCGAGAGCAGCATACAGGGAGGCTGTTTCCGCTGGTGTTGACATGGTTGTTCCCCTCTTTCCCGCCCTCCGAGTTTCAAAGGTACGGACGCGGTGTGACAGGAATCAGCCGAGCTGGCCGGCGAGCAAATCGGGGTCGGATGTCGGGAGCTGACAGACAAACCCCTGGCATACGTATGCCAATGTCCCATCCGGGTCTCTGTTGGCGAGCAATGGCACGTCAACGGTTGCCACAGAGGCCGGTGCCAGGGCGACATGAGGCCGGTACTCCGACCAATAGACGTCCGCCAGGTCTTTCCAGTCGGGGCCGACGATCGCCAACTCTTTGGTGCGGCGAGAGGAGTAGAGGACGGCGAGGTGATGGCCCACCATCGATGGGTACTGCCGCATCAGGAGCGCCGCTGAGCCCAGTGCTGCCTCGGCCTGGGCAAAGGTCTCCCGATCGCCGGTGTAGAGACTTGCGATGAGCAGCGCCTCTGCTGCGAGGGCGTTGCCCGAAGGGAGCGGGTTGTCAGTCGAATCGTCGGGTCTCTTCAGAAGGGTCTCGCCATCATCGGGAGTGCCGAAAAAGCCACCGGCCGGATTGGCGAATCGGCCCAGTTCGGAGACCAACCATGTCGCCCTGTCATACCACCCGACATCGCCTGTCGCCGCGTACAGTGTGAAGAGACCGACCGCCATCGATGCGTGATCGTCCAGGAACCCGGGAACCGATGTGCGTCCCTGACGCCAGGAGCGCATCAGCCGCCCGTCGACCACCAGGTGTTCGAAGATGAAATCCGCAGCTTTTTTCGCTGTTCGAACCAGGGCGGGTTCTCCGAGTGCCACCCCTGATTCGGCGAATGCCCGGATGGCGAGACCGTTCCAGGAAGCGATCACCTTGTCATCCAGCCCGGGTCTGACTCGTTTCGATCGAGCCTCGAGGAGAGCCTGCTTCGCGGACTCCAACTCCGGCGGTGGCGTATCACCGACCACATTGAGGATGTTGGTGTCTTCGAAGTTGCCTTCGGTCGTCACTCCGAAGTACTTCGAGATCTCACCGGCTCCGCCCCCGAGCAGTGTGTGGATCTCGTCGAGATTCCACACGTAGAACCTGCCTTCGACTCCCTCCGAGTCGGCATCCTCGGAGCTGTAGAAGCCACCGTCTTGGTGCTGCAAGTCACGGATCAGGTAGTCGAGCGTCGACCGGGCCACCTCGACGAAATCCGGGCGTTTGTTCTCGATGCCGGCCCAAAGGTAGAGACGGGCCAGTTGGGCGTTGTCGTAGAGCATCTTCTCGAAGTGGGGGACGAGCCAGTGCTGATCGACCGAGTACCTGGCGAACCCGCCACCGATCTGGTCGTGGATGCCGCCGACGGCCATCTCCGCGAGGGTCTTGTCCAGCATGTGACCGGCACGTGGGGCCCACTCCTCATCTTGGACTCTGAGGAGAAACTCGAGGACCGGTTGTTGGGGGAACTTGGGAGCGCTGCCGAAACCGCCGTTGTGTGTGTCGAAATTGGCGGCGATCTGGCTGTAGGCGAGGTGAAGGTCTTCTGGTCCGGGCAGGTCCGAAGATGGGATCTCCCGCGTGATCGCCTCGACAAGCTTCTCGGCCTGCTCTGCTACGACGTCCCGGCGCATCACCCAGGCTGAGGAAACCGATGCGATGACTTCACGAAAACTGGCCATTCCGTGTGCTGATATCTTCGGAAAGTAGGTGCCCGCGTAGAAGGGCCGGCCGTCGTGGTCGATCCAGACCGTCATCGGCCATCCACCACGTCCGGTCATTGCCTGGACGGCTTCCATGTAGATGGTGTCAACGTCGGGGCGTTCCTCGCGATCCACCTTGACGTTGACGAAAAGCTGGTTCATCTCCCCGGCGGTTTCGGTGTCCTCGAAGGACTCGTGAGCCATCACATGACACCAGTGACAGGCTGCATACCCGACGCTGAGCAGGATCGGGACATCCCTCCGACGAGCCTCCTCGAAGGCCTCCTCGCCCCACTCGTACCAGTCGACCGGGTTGTCCTGGTGCTGGAGGAGATATGGAGAGGCGGCATCGGCGAGACGGTTTGTCATCGACTATGAAGGTAGCTTCGGTCCCGCCCAAGTTGTGAGTTGGCCGTCTATGTTCCACGGTTCGAGAGGAGACTTATGAGCGACAGAGACATCATGGCCCTGACCATGTCCGCCGAGCGACGATGGATGGACCATTGGACGGCGGGTCCGACTCACGAGGGAGAGCCGGTCAGGCGTGGTGAGACGGCGCCCGACCTCGATCTCATCTCCGAGGACGGATCCCGGACTCAGTTGAGTGAGCAGTGGGCGAACCACCCTGCGCTGGTGATGCTTTGGCGGCATCTGGGGTGTGGGTGTGGAGTCGATCGGATCGGGCGTCTCAAAGATGAATACGAGGGCTACCTCGCCGCCGGTCTCAATGTGGTGGCGGTGGTGCCCGGTGACATCGAGAGGGGTGTCGCCTACAAGACGAAGTACGGGCTCCCTGCTCCGATCCTGGCCGATCCCGAGTACACGACCCATAAGGCCTTTGGTCTCTCGCACTGGTCGGAAGAGCAAGTGCTGTACGACGCGCCCGACGAGTTCTGCACCCTGACTGAGGACATCGGCATGTCCTTCCAGGCCGATCGCCGTGCAGAAGGGCGTCATCTGGTCGATGATCCCTGGATGCAGTCGGCCGAGTTCGTCGTGGACACGAGCGGAGTCGTCAAAGTCGCCTACTTCTACAACTACTGCGAGGACTTCCCCGACCCGAGACTGTTCATGACCGCGTCCCGGTTGGCGCAGTAACGCACCAATGGCGACGCTTCTGCTGATGCGTCATGCAAAATCCGACTGGGATGCCAGCTACGGCGCCGATCATGACCGCCCGCTGAATGAGCGTGGTATCCGCAGCGCCCGTCTGATGGGCCGCTTCGTTTCCGGGGCCGATCTCGTTCCCGATTTGGTGATCTCTTCGACCGCCCTCCGGGCCGCAACCACTGCCCAACTTGCTGCTGAATCCGGTGCGTGGGACTGCCCGATCGATCTCGAGCCCGGCTTCTACGGCACCGGGCCCGTGACCGTCCTCGAACTGGCCTCAGAGGCACCCAACGTCGAACGCTTGCTGCTGGTGGGTCACCAGCCGACCTGGTCGATGTTGGTTCGGAGGCTCACCGGGGCGCGCGCCGACATGAAGACAGCCTCGGTGGCGGTCATCGACCTCATGATCGAAACATGGGCCGAGCTCCTCACAGCGCGGGGGACGCTGACCTCGCTCCACCATCCAAGGTCATACTTCGGATCCGAGTGGGACGATGCTTCTTGAGACGTGATGGCAACCGGTCTGCCAACATCGAACCATGACCTGGAAACTCGACTGCGGCGCTTACACACTTTTTGTCATCGAAGACGGTTTCTACTGGCGTGACCCCGACGGCTATCACGATGAGGCAGCGGAGCGAGACTGGCGTTTCCACCCCCGAAACGACGAGGGCCAGGTCCGGATGAACTTCGGTTGTTATCTGATCACCGACGGCGATCGCACGATCATGATCGACGCGGGCATCGGCGACACCCCCGGGGGGCCTCCCGGGATGACAGCAGGCCTGATGCCATCCGCGGTTGACTCGTTGGGTATTGCCCGCGAGTCGGTCGAGACCGTCCTCTACTCGCATATGCACTACGACCACATCGGTGGCAGTCAACGTGATGGCGAGGTGGTGTTTCCCCAAGCCCGTCATGTGTTTCACGCCAGGGAGTGGGCTTTCTGGAAATCGGCCGAAGATGATCTTGCCAAGGCGGCACAGAAGATCATGCGGCCATTATTGGATCAGGATCGGGTGGACTTCATAGAGAAGGACACCGAGGTCCTTCCGGGAGTCACCGCGGTCGAGTCATTCGGGCACACTCCCGGCCATCTGACTGTCAGCATCATCTCAAACGGCACGAGAACGTTGATCGGAGGAGACGTCAGCAACCATCCGTTCCAGGTGGAGGAGCCCGAACTGGAGCCTCCCGGTCGACAACGACCATGAGTTGGCCGGCAAGACACGCGACAGGGTTTTCGAGGAGCTGCGTGAATCGGGCACCACCTTTGTCGCCGGGCACTATCCGATGCCGGGTGTCGGCAAGATCATCACAGATGACGGGCTGAGGGTGTACCAGCCGGGGTCACCGAACAAGGTCTAGTGTCCTGTCCGGCTGATCATGTCGCGAACTCGACGGGTCTCAACGCCGCTCGCGGCGTTCTCGTCCTCGACGTAGCTTCGGCTATGCCTGCGTCCTCGGTCTTGCGACCAACGCCCAGCCCTCGCCGACTTCATCAACGGAACAACCGGACAGGACACTAGAACACCAGTGGCGACCAAGCTCGGGTCCCGATTCGACAAACTGACGATCGCCTCGGGCATCTCCAACATTGGGGACGGCATCATGGGAGCAGCATTCCCGTTGCTGGTGGCCGCCATCACCCGGGACCCAATGCTCGTGGCCGGTGCGACTCTTGTCGGGCGTCTGCCCTGGTTGCTCTTCGCATTGATATCGGGGGCCCTTGTAGATCGAATGGATCGCAAGCGGGTCATGGTGGTCACCGACATGCTCCGTGCGGTAGGAGTCGGATTGCTTGCACTCGGGCTCTGGGCCGGTGACGTCAGCCTTGTCGTCATCTACGTGGTGGCCTTCGGGCTGGGCATTGCCGAGACCTTCTTTGACACATCTGCCGAGGCATTCACACCCAGACTGGTCAGCGACGATCAGCTTCCGGCAGCAAATGGGCGGCTTCAGGCCCTCGAATTCGTGGGCGGAGCATTGGCTGGCCCCCCGGTTGGCGCCCTCCTGTTCGCGGTCACAGTGTCGCTGCCTTTCGTCTTCGACTCGGCCACTTTCGCAATCGCGGCGCTTTTTGTCGCTCTCATCCCGGGCGTCTATCGCTCGGAGCGGGTGACCGAGGCGTCAGTGGGAGAAGACATCAAGGAAGGCTTGAGGTGGCTTTGGGGCCAGAGAGTCATCCGAACCCTGGTGATGATGGCCGGGGTCATCAATCTCTTCTCGTTCGCGGTCTTGGCCATTTTCGTGCTGTTCGCCCAGGACATCCTTGGTGTTGACGACGTCGGATACGGTCTCTTGATCTCCGTCATCGGGGTCGGCGGGTTGGTGGGAGCCCTCGTCTCTCCCCGGATCGTCAAGAGGATCGGTCCCGGCAACACGCTACGGGTGGTGGTTGGCGGATCGGCGGTCCTCACTTGGGTGTTCGGAGGGCTCTCCGACGTATGGGTAGCGGCAGTTGTGCTGGTCTTATACGGATTTCTGATCACCGGCTGGAACGTTGTCAGTGTGTCATTGCGTCAGTTGCTGACGCCTGATGAGCTGCGGGGGAGGGTCTCCGGGTCGGCACGTCTCCTTGCCTGGGGCACCCAGCCGCTCGGCGCCTTGCTTGGCGGCATCCTGGGGACCGTTTATGGCGTGCGCGCTCCGTTTTTCGTGGGTGCGGTCGCCTATGCGGTGATGCTGGTCGTCACCTGGGCCGTCACTTCCAACAAATCGATCGAGACGGCCAAGACCGCTGCACCGTCCGCGTGATTCGGGGGTTGACTGCCGTCAACGATTCTCGTATCTTTTCCCTAGTTCGGTCGATCGACCGAAACAAGGAGCGACAAAAGACAAATGTCAGAAAGAGACACAGCAACCAAGATCCTCGAGGCGGCGCGCCGTCGTTTGCTTGCAGACGGATATGCCGCGATGTCGACGCGGAAGGTGGCCGAGGAGGCCGGTGTACCCCTATCCCAGATTCACTATCACTTCGGGTCGAAGGAAGAGCTCATCCTGTCGCTACTGAGGAAAGAGAATGATCGGCTTTTGGGGAGACAGGCTGAGATGTTCGCGATGGAGATCCCACTTTGGGCAAGGTGGGAGCAAGCTTGTGACTATTTCGACGATGACATTGCGTCCGGCTACGTCAGGGTGCTACACGAGATGACCGCGGCCGGGTGGTCGTCGGAGGCGCTGGGCGAGGAGATGCGTCAGATCTGGGATGGCTGGGGAGGCCTGCTTCTCGGGGTGGCCAAGGAATCGGAGCGGAAGGGTGTCAGTCTTGGTGGGCTGACTCCCGAGGAGGTTGTCGCCCTGGTGTCGGCGTCCTTTGTGGGTGCCGAAGCAATGATTCTTCTGGGCTATGAAAGCGAGCGAGTGCCGCTGCGGGCAGCACTGAGAAAAATCGGTGATCTGATCCGGATCGCCGAGGGGGAGGCAGCCCATGCGAGCTAGGTATCCGGATTCAGACGGCTATGTGGAGCGCAATGGTGCTCGGATCTACTACGAGGTGTACGAGAACGAGGGGCCGACGATCCTGCTTGCGCAGACATGGCAAATCGTTCACTCCCGTCATTGGAAGATGCAAATCCCATATCTGTCACGTCATTTTCGGGTCGTCACCTACGACGGTGTTGGAAATGGGAAGTCGGACCGCCCTTCGACCGTCGAGCGCTATATGACCAAGGAGGTCGTCTCCGACGCCATCGCCGTGCTCGATGCGACAGAGACCGAAAGCTGTGTGGCGGTAGGGCTTTCGATGGGTGGAGGCCTGGTAACGCTCTTTGCGGCACTTCATCCTGAGCGTTTCGACGGGATCATTTCCATCGCTCCGGCGCACAATTGGGGGATCCCGCTGCCGGACCGGGAGTCGATTGCGGATCAGATCTTCGAACCTGTGAGCAACCCGGAAGGCTGGGAGAAGTACAACCTCAGCCACTGGCGAGCCAACTGGCCCGACTTCGTCGACTTTTTCTGGGATCAGGCAGTCTCCGACCCACACTCCACCAAAGCGTTTGATGACTTGGTCGGCTGGGCGTTGGAGACCACGGGGGAGATCATCGCCATGGGGTCGAGCGTCGAACCGTCGTACGACATCGAGGATTTGGAGCAGAAGGTTCGAACGATTGACATCCCGACCCTGATCATCCATGGAACCGAAGACCGGATAGTCAACTTCGAGAGCAGTGTTGCCTTACAGAAGATGATCCCTGGAGCGGAGCTGGTGACGCTAGAAGGATCGGGCCACATTCCGACCAGCCGCTACCCGGTCAGGATCAACCACCTGATCAAGGAATTTGTCGACAGGGTCTATGGGCTCCAGCACCCCCAATCGACATGGTCGCGCGGCGACAGCCGTCGCCAACGCGTCCTCTACATCTCCTCACCTATCGGGCTTGGCCACGCTCGCCGTGACCTGGCGATCGCAGATGAACTGCGAAAGATCCACCCGGATGTCGAGATCGATTGGCTTGCTCAGGACCCGGTGACCCGGGTGCTCGACGCAGCGGGTGAGACTGTTCACCCGGCATCGCGACTGATGTCCAACGAGTCGGCTCATATCGAAGATGAGTCCGGGGAGCACGACCTGGCCGTCTTCCAGGCTCTCCGGGAGATGGACGAGATCCTCCTGACGAACTTCATGCTTTTCGACGAAGTGATCGAAGCCGGGCAGTACGACCTGGTGATTGGTGACGAGTCATGGGAGGTGGACTATCACCTTCACGAGAACCCCAATCTCAAGAAGACCTCGTATGCCTGGATGACCGACTTTGTCGGCTACGTCCCGATGCCGTCACGAGGCGAGCGCGAAGCGTTCGTCGCCGCCGATTACAACGCCGAGATGATCTCCCAGATTGCCAGGTACAAGCGCATCAGGGACAAGGGCGATCTTTGTTGGAGGCCCCGAAGACATCATCGACGGGACCTTTGGCCCTGATCTGCCGGTGATCAGGGAGTGGACCGAGGACAACTACGACTTCGCCGGGTATGTCACCGGGTTTGACCCGGCAGCATTGGGTGATCGGGCCGAGTTGAGAGCGGAGCTCGGTTACCACCCGGACGAGAAGGTGTGCATCGTCTCCGTCGGAGGCTCCGGCGTAGGGGGACATTTGATACGCAGGGTGGTTGAGGCATACCCGACGACAAAGGGCGCCGTCTCAGATCTGCGAATGATTGTGGTGACCGGGCCCCGGATCGATCCCGAATCGCTGCCACAGGTGGAGGGTGTCGAGTACCGGGCCTACGTCGACCGGCTCTATCGCCACTTCGCCGCTGCCGACGTGGCCATCGTCCAGGGTGGCCTGACCACCACAATGGAATTGACCGCTTCGAAGGTTCCGTTCATATATGTGCCTCTGAAGAACCACTTCGAGCAGAACTTCCATGTGCGTGCTCGACTCGATCGATACCGGGCAGGGAGGCACATGGAATATGAAGACATCCAGCCCGACCACCTGGCCGCGGTGATCTCTGAAGAGATCGGTCGAGAGGTGGACTACTTGGATGTGGAGACCGATGGCGCCGCCAAGGCGGCGACAATGATCGCCGAGTTGATCTGAAGGAGGGACTAATGACGCTGGCACCAGAGAAGCTGGATGCCTCCAAAGAGGACATCGACGCCATCACCCGGGCAGCGGTCGACTATTTGGAGGGGTATGTAACCGGGGACGCCGAACGGCATGCTCGTTCCTACCACCCCGAGTGTCTCAAACGACGGTTCGGTCGCGACGGAGAAACGGGGGTCTATGACCTGATCGTCGTCCCACCGCAGGTGATGGTCGATTATGCGAACACCGGACGGACGATCGAGGATGAATGTCAGTTCGAAGTGATCATTGACGCGGTCTCGGAGGACATTGCGTCGGTCCGTGTCTACTCATGTAACTGGGTGGACTTCCTACACGTCGTCAACGCACGTGGGGAGTGGAAGCTGTTTCACGTCACTTGGCACGGGAGAGGTGGTTAGGCCAACCCCGAAGCCTCCTAGGCTCGCCACCATGGAGACGGCGTCCAATGGCCTGCGTCGCATGCCACTTCGAATTGCCGGTGTCATCGGATTGGCCGGCGCGGTGGTCTATCTGGCCGTGGTGCTGGGCCAGGAAGACACCTCGTCCCGACCACAGGCAATCTTCTGGCTGGGGGTGATGGTGGTGGCCGGACTCCTTGCCTGGTTTGCCGACCGTCTCCAGCACCAGGGAAGACGATCGGCGATGATCGCTGCCGGTCTGTTCTTCGTCCTGGGAGTGTTTTCCAACCCTGTGTTCGCGGTGGTGTATCTGCTGACAACCATGCTCTCGGTTGCAGGTTTCGCGGGGACTTCGCCTTCCTCAGGGGAGACCTCGCTTGAGCCTTGATGGGCTCTGGGTTGTCGAGGCCCTCGCCGTCGGCGGGGAGTTGGTTCCACCTCTGCGCGGAACCGAACTCACTCTCGAGTTTCTCGAAGACCGTGTCTCCGGCAGTGCAGGGGTCAATCGATTGATGGGGGTTGTGACCAACGACCCGATGTTCGGGCCGCTCGCCACCACCTTGATGGCAGGCTCCGAGGACCACATGTCCCAGGAACGCATCTACCTGGACCATTTGAGCTCGGTCGACTCTTATGAGGTAGACACAGATGACCTGCGTCTGATAGCCGAAGGGCTGGTGGTGGTGGCCCTCAAACACCCGGGAACCGACGGGGCGTCGAAAACGTCTTAGAACATAAGGAAATTGGGGGGTTCACAAACCCCTGGTTTTGCGTATAGTTGAGTGCTCGGGGTTCGCTGCCCCAACGCACACTTTTGCCCCTCGGAGGACTTGATTTTATATGGCTGTTACTGGAACGCGGAATGCGAAGACCGAGAAGCCTCGACGCGTCCGTCTTCATTCGAAGCTGACGGACGATCGCGGACGTCTCACCACCGACCTCGTCTCTCAGTACCTGACGGCGATCGGCGAGTACGACCTGCTCACAGCCGAGCAGGAGGTCGAGCTTGCCCAGAAGATCGAGGCCGGTGAGGAAGCAGCCGAAAAACTCGAAGAGGGCGACTACTCGGGCAAACGAAGAGAGATCGAGCTCCGCCGACTGGCTCGACGTGGCGCCCAGGCCAAAGATGACTTTCTGACAGCCAACCTTCGTCTGGTTGTCGCCAACGCCCGTCGTTATGCCAACACCTCCGGCATCGACTTCCTCGACTTGATTCAGGAGGGCAACCTCGGTTTGATCCGCGCCGTCGAGAAATTCGACTGGCGTAAGGGATTCAAGTTCTCGACCTACGCAACTTGGTGGATCCGTCAGGCCATTACCCGGGCCATTGCCGACAAGTCCCGGACTGTCCGCATTCCCGTTCATCTCCATGACACTCTCGCCGCTGTGCGTGCCGCCCAGGCCTCGCTCAAGGCCGAACTGGGCCGCGATCCCCGCCCGGACGAGATTGCCGAAGAGGCCGGCGTCACCACCGACAAGGTCGAGTTGGCGCTCAGTGTTGCCGACACCGTGTCGCTGGAGCAGCCGATCGGTGAGGACGGCGCCCAACTCGGAGATTTCATCCAGGACGAGGACGCTGCCGACCCGGTCCAGATGACCGAGGAGATGGATGTCGCCAACTCCCTGCGTGTGTCGATCGAGCGCCTCCCGGATCGAGAAGGTCGCATCCTGGCGCTCCGCTATGGCTTCTACGACGGCGTGCCACGCACTCTCGAGGAGATCGGTGACGAGTTCAACCTCACCAGGGAGCGGATCAGACAACTCGAGAAGCTCGCACTCTGCCGACTTCGTCATCCCTCGTTCGGCATCCGGGAAGCCGATCTGGTCTAGAACCAACTAACTCGGGACATAGAAAGACCCACCGGGAGGTGGGTCTTTCCAGCTTTGGCGCCACCTCAGGAGAATGGATACGGTGGCATCGATGAACCTGAGAGAACTACTGGGTGACGCTCCGTTCGTCTGTGGGCCCGAGACCTCTTTGATAGAGGTCGCCGCTGCGATGGAACGGTCCGATCTGGAGGCAGCCGCGGTTGTGGAGGGACTCGAACTCATGGGTCTTGTCACCGAGAGCGACCTGCGTCGGGCGGTCGCGTCAGATGTCGACCTCAGATCCACCTCCGTGGCCGATGTGATGAGCCGCGATCCCGATACTTTCGACGCCGATCTCGATGTATGGGACGCTGCCGCCTGGATCGCCGAGTCCGGTTATCGGCATCTCCCGGTGGTTGACGACGATGGGACACTGCAGGGTGTCGTCTCGGTTCGTGACCTTCTCAAGGGCTTGGTGGATACCGTCTGACCCCGACGGCGATTTATTCACTATCTGGCTCCGAATTGGCGTTCTAACGTTGATGGCGGTCGGGTCTGTCGAGAGATCGAGCCTCGACTTGAAGCAAACTTGAAGTTGTACGTTGGGTTTCGGTCATGTCTGAAAAACCTTTGTCACCATGGACGGTGCTGCGTGACGGAAGCCGTTTGATATGGCGGTTCGTCAAGATGCACCCGGGTGCCTTCGTCATCGCCGTTCTCGGGGCGGCTTTGTTCGCCGGCGCCATCATTGCCTCGTCCCTGGTGATCGGATGGATAACCGACGAGGTGATCATCCCGATCCTTGACGAGGGCAACGATCCTGAGCTGCTTGCCGTTGCCGCAGGAGCCATCGTCCTCGTCGCATTTCTCAAAGCCGTCGGGATCGTGATTCGACGCACTTCCGCCGGTTGGCTCTCTTCGGCGGTCCGGCGTGACGTGCGGAACGATCTTCTCGAACAACAGTTGTCGCTGAAGATGTCTTGGTTCAGTCGCCAGTCGATCGGGGATCTTCTCGCAGTTGCGGACTCCGACGTACAGCAGGGAACTGGAGTCTTGGGTCCCCTTCCCTACGCCACCGGGGTATCGCTTCTCCTGGTCGGAACAATCACCATGATTGCTTTGATCGACCCCTGGCTCGCTGTCGGGGCTGTAATCGGCCTGTTCATTGTCATCGCCATCGACGTTCGAGGCAGTTGGATCACGTATGGGATGTGGGAAGAGGTTCAGGTCATGCGTGGCAAGGTGTCCTCGGTGGCGCATGAGGCGTTCGATGGAGCCCTCACCGTGAAGTCGTTGGGACGGGAGTCTTATGTCTCAGACCGGTTTGGCGCTGTGAGTGACGTGTTGAGGGACAGGATCATCGAAGTCAACTCCACCTGGACCAAGTATCAAGTGATCGTCCGCGCCCTGCCTCAGATGCTGATCGTGTTTCTCCTGGTGGGCGGGGCCACCCGTATCTCGGCTGGGGCGATGACACCGGGTGACCTGGTGACAATCGCCTATCTGCTCGTTCTGCTCTCGTTCCCGATACAGCTCATCGGGTATGTCCTCTGGGATCTCGCCGGCAGCCTCGCCGGATGGAAGAGGGTGCAGGACGTCTTCGATGCCGATGAGTTCGTCGAATACGGTGAGAGAATCGCAAGCAGCGTCGTTGAGGCAGCACCGGTCGTCGGTTCGGCCGTTGGCTTCAAATACGATGCCGAGCCCGTTCTCGACGGCCTCGATCTCGATCTCCAGGCCGGAACCATCCTCGCCGTCGTTGGGCCGACTGCATCCGGGAAATCGACACTTGGCCTGTTGCTCGCCCGGTTGTGGGATCCGGACTCGGGGGCAATCCATCTCGAGGGCAGAGACCTTCGTGATTTTGCCGCGTCGGAGCTTCCCAAGGAGGTGTCCTACGTTGCTCAGGATGCGTTTCTGTTTGACTCCACCGTCCTGGGCAACATCACCCTCGGGGAGGAATACGCCGAAGAAGATGTGGACGCCGCCGTCAGTCTGGCAAGAGCCGACTCGTTCATATCCGAATTGCCCAATGGCCTCGACACCGAGCTCGGAGAGCGAGGAACCACACTGTCCGGTGGTCAGCGGCAGCGTCTGGCGCTTGCCCGTGCCCTGATCCGCAAACCCCGGTTGTTGATCCTCGATGACGCCACCTCTGCCGTGGACCCGTCGGTCGAGGCTGAGATCCTCAAGGCGCTCAAGAGCGCCGCCCTGCCATCGACCATCGTCGTGGTCGCCTATCGACCGTCCTCGATACGTCTGGCAGATGAGGTCGTCTATGTCGACAACAAGCGCATCCTCGGACACGGCACCCACGAGGAGTTGCTGAAGACGGTGCCGGGTTATACCCGTTTGGTACAGGCTTATGAGGAAGAAGCCCTTCGACTTCAGCGGGAAGCCTCTTGAGCACTGACTACACGACCCTGGCCCTCATCCGTAGGGCCCTCCAGGAGGCACCGGTCTTCCAACATGGGCTCCGGTTGACCCTGTTTCTCGCGATGTCAGGGCAAGCGATAACCGTCGTCACTCCGATCGTGATCCAACAAATAATCGACAAGGAGATTCTCGGCCCCGATGGCATCGACATGGCCAATGTGGTCGCAATGGCCGGGGTGGCTCTCGTCGCCCTCATCATCGGCGTCTTCATCGGGCGGATCTCCTTGTTGAGACTGGTGCGGACCTCGTCATCGGGTCTCTCCGACTTGCGGACCAAGACCTTCGACCATCTCATGCATCAGTCGGTGCTGCATGTGCAGGCCGAACGCAGAGGCAATCTCGTCTCCAGAGTCACCTCCGACATTTCGACACTCCAGGAGTTCATGGAGTGGGGCGGCGTCGGTCTGATCGTCGCGTCGAGCCAGGTGGTGCTGGCAACCGGCGTCATGATGTTTTATGAGTGGCGACTCGCTCTGATCGCTCTTGGCGGCGTGGCGATCTACCTCTGGATGATGCGTTGGTTCCAGCGAATGCTGGCGTCGAGATATGACGAGGTCCGCAAGGATGTCGGGGCCTCGCTGGGGATTCTGTCGGAGTCGATTACGGCTATTCCCATCGTTCGCGCCTATGGGACGGAGGAGTCGACAAGAGGAAAGGTTGCCGATGCCCTCGAGCGGCGCTTCCGCAGCGAGTTCCGTACATATCGTTTCGGAAACACCCTCTACTCCACCGCCGAAATTTTCTCAGGGCTTCTCACCGCCACATTGGTAGTCGCCGGCTTGTTGATCGGAATAGATCAGGACATGTCGGCGGGAACCCTGATTGCCTTTCTGTTTCTCGCCAATCTGCTGATTGAGCCTCTGCAAGTGCTGGTCGAGACGCTCGAGTTCGCCCAGTCGGCGGCTTCCGGCCTTCGACGTGTGCTGGAAGTTCTCGACGGAGACGTGGAGATCGAGGAGCCAACCAATCCTGGGGATCTACGCCCCGGCGGTTTGAGCGCCAGTTTCAGGGACGTGCGCTATTCGTACCCGGGCGGCGAAGAAGTCTTGACGGCCGTTTCGGTGGACATCGCCATGGGCGCGCGGGTGGCCGTTGTTGGCGAAACCGGCTCTGGCAAGACCACGTTTGCCAAGCTGTTGGTCCGTCTGCTCGACCCTGTCGGCGGCGAGATTCACATCGGTGGGCTTTCGATATCACGCATCCGGTTGGCAGATCTTCGGTCCAGGGTGGCCTTCGTGCCTCAAGAGGGTTTCCTTTTTGATGACACCGTGGCCAACAATGTTCGATACGGACGCCCTCGAGCAGATGACGCAGAGATTTGGACCGCCTTTCACGAATTGGGGTTGGGAGAGTGGGTCCAAGGTCTTGTGGCAGGGCTCGAGACACGTGTCGGTGAAAGGGGTGGCAACTTGTCGGCAGGCGAGCGTCAACTGGTGGCCCTGGTGCGCTCCTGGATTGGGTCGCCTGACCTTCTAGTGCTTGATGAAGCCACGTCTGCGGTTGACCCCGCTCTCGATGTCGCCCTGCGACATGCGATCGACAAGCTGACCGAGGGTCGGACCTCGGTCACGATTGCCCATCGACTTTCGACTGCGGAAGGTGCCGACGAAGTGCTGGTATTCGATAAGGGCCGCTTGGTCCAGCGTGGCCATCACCGCGAGCTCATCGGTGAGCACGGTGTGTACGCAGACCTGTACGCCGACTGGTCGGCGGGAACCAAGAGCCTGTAGTCGCTCACTAGTGGCCCGTCGCCCAAATGGCTGCGCGGTCTCACCGGCCCTCGGCGCCCCTGGCGACGTCCTCCGCCTCGACGCAGCTACGGCTGCGCCTTCGTTGTGTGTCCTGGCCAGATGACGCCGATGACTCGGTGACACCGCGGCATCAATTGAGCGACAGACCACTAGACCTTGGGCGGTGGGAGGTAGTGGCCTGTGGTGAACCTGGCCTTGTCGACCTCTATCTTCCAGATGGAGCCTTTCGAGCAGTAGAACCTCGACTCGAGGGTCAGTCCCGCCCACATCAACCGGTGGATCGTTGCCGGGATCACGTCTCCGTGTGAGCTCAGGACAGCATTGTTTCCCACCAGGGAGTCGACGAGGTCATAGGCCGCGTCGATATCCGGTCCCTCGGCGAGTGCCTCACTGATCTCCACCTTCACGCCGATTGCCTTGGCCAGGGGCTTCACCGTCTGGATGCATCGCAAGGACGGGCTGGAGACAATCCGCTCAATACCCGCCTTTTTCAGCGACTTGGTTATGGCGTCGGCCTGACGCCGGCCCTTTTTGGTCAGGGGGCGCTCGAGGTCGTCGCCGGTCCACTTGGCACGGTCCCCTGCCGCAGCGTGTCGAACCAGGTAGAGCGTTCCTGTTTGAGCAAGCTTTTTCAGGTCGGACTCGTTGACGAGTCTGCGGTCGTTCTCGTAATCGAGGGTCTTGTTTGCCGTCTTTCGACTGACCCACCGGATGGCGTCTATTTCCTTGTTCTTCTTGAAACCCGGGCTGTCCGGCAAAGGACGCATCACATACCAGGCGACCTCCTTGACACCACGGTTCATGCGATGCCGGGTCGTTCCAAGCGGTGCAACAATCCGGCAGTGATAACCCGTTTCCTCGAGGACTTCGCGGACGGCAGTCTCCTCGGGTGTCTCCCCCTCGTCGGCCTTGCCCTTGGGCAGCGACCAGTCGTCGTAGGAAGCCCGATGAGCGATCAGGATCTTGAGGTTTCCTTTGGGGGTCTTACGTAAGACGAGGCCCCCGGCGGCTCGGACAACTCGAGTCACAATGGTCAGGTTAGGGCTTCAGGTGGATTTCGAGTGTCTGGCGGTCAACGAGATGATGCTCGACTGGGAACTGACCAGGGGCGTGGTCAACTCACCGGCCCGGGTCAGGTCGATGGTCACGTCGGAACAGGTTCCGCAGACACGTCGGAGGATCCCAGCGCCGACGTGCTGGGACTCGCCATATTCGTGATGGCCCTTGCGACAATCGGACCTACGATGCTTCTGAGTCCTGATATCGGGGTGTACGTGGCTCACTCCGACCCGAAGGCTAGATCGCGAAAAGTGGATCTAGCGGTCTAGCGGATTATTAGTTGGTCCAGTATCCAATCCACCCCTTTGTCGGGTGTGCCGACAAGGTGGACGTCTCCGGGGAAAGCGCCTATTTCTGTCACCAGGGTCTCGGCCACCTTGCGCCACTCTCCTCCCACCGCCACGGTAGGAAGGTGGCGACCGCCGTTACAGCGCACGATGTGATTGACGTTCCAGGCGATCAGCAGTTCGGTTGCGGTTCCGATCGAGCCGGGCAGGGCGATGGCTCCCGCGGCCCTTTCCATCATGACTCCGATCCGCCCCGCGAGCCCCTCGGCTTCGATCAGTTCGGCAACGTATGGGTTTGATCCGTGCCGGCCAGGGAACAATGGTGGCGCAGTCACACCGATCACATGGCCACTTGCATCGGCGGCGCCTTTGGAGACCGCTTCCATGGTCCCGCCGTAACCTCCCGTGATCACGGTGAAGCCGGCTCCGGCGAGCCGTGTGCCCACTCGCTCCGCCTCGGCCCACCCTCGGGAATCGGGGTCGGTTTGTGACGAGCCAAACACCGCAACCGCGGGTGAGTCACTCAACCGGCGAGGACCTCGTCGATCCCCAGGCCGACTCTGTCAGCATCGATCAGGACGTGGCTCTCAATGGCGAACTGGGGCCAGGGCAGGTCGAAACCGGTGACCCGGACCACGGGTGCTTTGAGCTGGTACATGGCCTCTTCGGCAACAACGGCCGCCACCTCGGCGGCAATCCCGGCCGACCCCTGAGGTTCCTGAACAAGGAGCAGACGTCCGGTCTTGACGACTGACTCGAGGACAGTCTCCCGGTCCCATGGGAAGAGCGTGCGAAGATCGATTACTTCTACCGAGGCGTCTGACCTGCCGGCGGCCTCCAGAGCCACCGGAACCATCCCGCCGTAGGTGACAAGTGTCAGGTCGGTTCCTTTCCTTCTCGTTCGCGCCCGGCCGATAGGGAGGGTGTAGTACTCGGTCGGCACATCTTCCCGGCCGGCCCGGTAGAGAACCTTTGGCTCGAGAAAGATCACCGGGTCGTCGCTCTCCAGGGCAGCGGCCAGCAGGCCCTTGGCGTCGATAGGGGTGGATGGGCATACCACTACGAGGCCCGGCGCGTGAACAAAATAGGCTTCGGGTGAGTCACAGTGGTGTTCGTGGGCGCCGATGCCTGCCCCGCTGGGGAATCGGACGACCACTGGCATCGGGGTGTGGCCACGTGTTCGAAATCGGAATCTTCCCAGATGGCTGACTATCTGGTCGAAGGCTGGATAGACGAATCCCTCGAACTGGATTTCGGCCACCGGGCGGGCGCCGGCTATGGCCATTCCGACGGCGCTTCCGACGATGCCGGACTCGTTGAGGGGCGTGTCGATGACGCGGTCCTCTCCGAACTCATCCTGCAGTCCTTCGGTGACCCGGAACACACCGCCGGTCAGACCGACATCCTCACCCAGAACGATCACCCGCTCGTCACTCTCCATTGCCTGATGAAGGGTCGAATTGATGGCCTGTGCCATTGTCAAAGATTCGGTCGGTCCGGCCGGGAGTTTGTCGTGGCCAACACGCCAAAGCTCGTCTTCGCTGAATCTGGTTTCCGGTTCGCCGTGGGCACGTTGCATGGCGTTGAGTTGTTCGACGGTATGTTCCGGGATTCGGGCGAACCCGTGACGCACCGTGTCGTCACGATCGGGAAGGGGCTCGGCTTCGATGGCAGTGATGGCCGCATCAACCGAATCCTTGATCTCCATCGCCACCTTCTCCCCGGAGCGCTGATCCCATTCGCCACGGCTTTCGAGAAAGCGGCGAAGCCGCTCGATGGCGTCCTTGGCCTTCCACTCCTCGACTTCTTCGGCAGATCGATATAGGGAGTCGTCGTCGGCGGTGGCGTGGCCCCCATACCTGTATGTCATCGCCTCGATAAGGGTTGGGCCCTTCCCCTGTCTTGCCCGATTCACCGCGATGCTGGTGGCGAGATACACGGCGATGGGGTCCATCCCGTCTACCCGGAGCCCCTCGAAGCCGTAGGCGTTTGCTTTCTGCGCAATCGTCTCCGATGCCGTCTGCTTCTCGTACGGAAGGGAGATGGCATAGAGGTTGTTGGCGCATATGAACACTGTTGGCGTTTTCCACACTCCGGCGAAGTTCATGCCGGAGTGAAAGTCGGTTTCCGACGTGGCGCCGTCACCGAAGTAGACAGCCGTGACGGTGTCGTCGTCACGCAGCTTCGACATATAGGAATAGCCGACGGCGTGGGGGAGCTGGCTGGCGATGGGCACGGTGATGATCCCGGCGCGGTACTTCTCCATGTCCCAGCCGGCGCTGGGCAGGCCCCTCCAGTACGCAAGAAGGACCTCCATCGGGAGGCCCCTTGTTATCAAGACACCGTGTTCTCTGTACGACGGAAAGACGAAGTCGTTTGGCTCCATGGCCAGGGCCGAGCCGATCTGGACCGCCTCCTGACCCTCCAACATCGCATAGGTACCGATGCGTCCCTGACGTTGTAACACCAGCATGCGGCGATCCAGCTCGCGGGCAAGAACCATGTTGCGGTACATCTGCTGATAAAGCTCAGGGTCGAGACCGGGATCCTCCCCAACGAGGTGGCCCTGTTCGTCGATGATTCGCAATGTCTCGAATCGACCCATGCAACGAGTTTGCCACAACTCGAGCGGGCTTGTCCTGGCGGTGGAGTCGGCTAACTTCGCCGGATGCCCCGCTATCGCGAAGACATCTCATCCCTCAGCCCCTATGAAGTGGGCCGCCCCATCGAGGACGTGGCCCGCGAGTACGGTCTCGACCCTGATTCGATTATCAAACTCGCCGCCAACGAGAGTCCGGAGGGGCCGTTTCCGGGGGTTATCGAGGCGGCGACCAAGACGCTGATCTCTGCAAACAGATACCCGGACAACGACCTGTGGGATCTGAGTCACGCCCTCGCTGATGAACTCTCCATAGAACCCGAGAACCTTCTCTTTGGCAACGGAAGTGTTGCCCTGCTGGCAGAAATCACCAACGCCGTTGGCGGCCCCGGGACAAACTCCGTGTACGGCTGGCCTAGCTTCATCATGTACCGCTTTGCCGCCATCTGGTCGGGAACCGGGTACGTGGAGGTGCCTCTGGATGACACCTTCTCGCTCGATCTCGACGCGATCGCCGCGGCTATCAACGATGAAACCGCCCTGGTGCTCATCTGCAACCCCAACAACCCGACCGGCACGATCACGCCGAGTGACGACATCGAGGCCTTTATCGATACGGTGCCCGAGTCGATCCTGGTGGTTGTGGATGAGGCATATCACGAGTTTGTCGACGACGACCGGCATCGCACAGCCATCCCCACGGCCGTCACCCGGGCAAACGTTCTCGTTCTGCGCACCTTCTCCAAGATCTACGGTCTGGCTGCTCAACGCATCGGCTATGCAGTGGGGCAACCGTCGACGCTGGTCGAGTTGCGCAAGGCCCAACAGCCCTTGACCGTCAATCAGGTTGGTCAGGTTGCCGCTTTGGCCTCGTTGGGCCAGCCCGGAGAGGTTCGTCGGCGGGCGGAGGCCAACTCGGCGGCACGTCATCATCTGATGGGTGTGATGGCGGAACGAGGGTTGCCGTATGCAAAGAGCCAAACCAACTTCATCTTCTTCAGGCTGGGCGGCGACTCTCGCCGTGGCACCGAGGAGTTCACCAAGCGCGGAGTGATCGTCAGACCCATGTCAGAAGGTTGGGTCCGGGTGACGCTGGGCACCCCTGACGAGAATCGCATGTTCGTGGCCGTATTGGATGAAGTGCTGGAGTCAACGACGGACTGATTTTGCATTGAGCGAATTGAGTACGACCATTCGCACCGAATAGCCATCTGAGCAGCCTCACAGCCAGGAGTCAGTCTTGAAAACCATCGTTTCTTTGCTTGCCGCGTTCGCGCGTCGCCTTCCCTGGGTCGTAATCGCCCTGGCACTGACTCTCACCGGTGTCTTCTTCTATTTCACCTCCCAAATCGAGCTTGCCACCGGCAACGAGGGGTTTGCTCCCGAAGGGCCGGAGATAGCGGCAACTGAGCGCATCAGCGAGAAGTTCGGTTCCGAGGCCTCGGAATCGACCATTCAGGTGATCATTAGAGAGGAAGGCGGGGACGTGATCACCGTCGAAGGTCTCCAGACGGCGATCGACACCGTGGCGACCATCCGCGAATCCGAAGTAGGCCCCGATGTCGCCGACCGTGAGGATCGACCGGGTGTCTTTCACTACCTCTCCGGAGTGGAGCAGGCGATGGCTGCTCAGGAGATCCCACTTGATGCCATGACCGACGAGATGGTCAAGGCCTTCTACATGGCATCCCTCGATCCCGCCAACTCACCACCTGAACAGATTTCATTCCTGACCCGTCTCGTGTCTGAGGACTTCGACCCCCAGACTGTGTCGGCCGCTTCGGGCATGGTCCTTGCGTTTGTCACCGCGTTCGACGGGGCCGATGCCGACGAGTCTTTCAACGCCCAGGCCGCAGCCGAGGCGTCGATGGCCGAGGACCTCGCTGAGATCGAAACCGAACTCGAAGTCAGACCGTTCTCGTTCCTCCTGCTCTTCTCCGGCACCGACGAGTTCCAGGAAGAGATCGGCCAGCTATTCGGTCTGGCGTTCATGGTGATCATGGTGATCCTCCTGTTCGTCTACTGGCTGAAACCGGGCAAGGAAGGCAGCCGTTTGGCATCGATCCGCCGAACTGTCACCGACATGCTGCTGACCCTGCTCACCATCGTGATGGCCATCTTCTGGATGCAGGGGATCGGATACCTGCTCGAGCAGGCCGGTGTAATCGAGGCCTTCTCTTCGCTAACCCAGATCGTTCCCATCCTGCTGATTGGTCTTGGTGTTGATTACGCAATCCATCTCACCTCCCGATATCGCGAGGAGATCGGGTCAGGAAAGTCGGTCGACGGGGCAATGACCGGAGCGGTCAAAACCGTCGGTATCGCCCTGGCGCTGGCCACGGTCACGACCGTCATCGGATTCCTCACCAATGTGTTCAACCCGGTGCCTGCTCTCAAAGACTTTGGGATCCTTGCCGCGGTCGGAATCGTGGTCGCCTTCTTGCTGATGCTCACGTTTGTGCCCGCGGTGAGGATGCTTGCCGACAGGGGCTCGGAGCAAAAAGGCACCCTCCCGGTGAGCTCACTTCAAGGTCATGGGGAGCGTTTGTTGCCGAGGATCATGGAGAAACTTTCATGGCTGGCCGAGCATGCCGCCGTGCCCACCATCGTCGTTGCCCTCCTGTTGGGAGGTGCCGGTTTCTACGGCTTTACCCAGCTCGACACGGCGTTCTCCTTCACCGATTTCTTGCCCGATGACTCCCCTTATGTGGAGACCATCGAGATTCTCGAGTCGGACTTCGGTGGAGGATTTGGCGAGCAGACCCAGGTGCTGGTTGAAGCCACCGACGAGAAGCTGATCGACGGCGAGGTGCATAACGCCCTCGTGGCGGCCAACCAGGATCTGGTGACCATCCCTGATGTATCGACCATCGAGACACCACAAGGCGACTTCCCCAACGCCGCCTCTCCGATCGCGTTGCTGGGTCAGATGCTGCAAGGTGGGCCGGAATCGTCCCCGCCTGAGCTCTTGGCGGCGGCACAACAGGTCGGAATGGGTCAGGACATGACGGTATCTCCTGATGCGGACGTCACACCGCTCTACCGGGTCTTGCTCGACCTGGCGCCAGATCAGGCCGGCAGAGTGATCTACTTCGAAGGAGATACCCTCGATGCTCTTCTCTGGGATATCACCACAACGGCCGGCGACCAGGTGGACGACCTGCGCGATCGGCTTGACCAGGCGTTTCTACCGGTCAACGAGCTTGGCGCTTCTGCGGTTGATACCTCCAACAACATCATCAGCGACGTGGTGGTGACGGCTTTGACAGAGTCTCAAAGCCGATCGTTGTTCATCACAATTGCTGTTGCCGGTCTGGTGCTGATCATCAACTTCGTGATCGAGGACCGCCGCTGGTTCCTCGGTGTGATCACCATTGCGCCGGTGGCGCTGGTTGTGCTCTGGACCTACGGATTGATGTTCATCTCGGGCATAGCCTTCAACCCGGTTACGGCGACATTGTCTGCTCTCGCCATCGGCATCGGCGTGCCATTCACTATCCATATCGCCCGTCGTTTCACGGACGACCGCCGGAAATACGCAGATGGGGACGTTGCGATGCGCTCCACGATGAAGCACACCGGGGGTGCGCTTGCCGGTTCGGCGTTCACCACCATGGCCGGATTCGGTGTGCTGATGACGTCGAGCCTCCTTCCGTTCCGTCAGATGGGCCAACTCGTTGTCTATGCCATTGGTTTGGCCCTGGTGGCGGCGGTTTTCGTGCTTCCGTCGATGTTGGCTCTGTGGGATAGGTACCACCGTCGGCGTGGCGACGACGCAATTGGGTCTGTAGAACCCCTGTAACCCGGGTCAGACCGACCAGAATCGAAGGGTGGGCAGTCGAATGCCCGTTTCTTGTCATGGATGCATCACGAATAGCCAAAGAGGCCTCCCACCTGTTACCGCTGGCGAATCGCGCCCTGAAGAAGTATCCGTTTCTCACGCGCGAAGTCGAGCACCTGGCTAGCCACTCCAACGTGATGTATCGCGTGGTCACCGAAAGTGGGCAGCAACTGGTTCTCCGGGTGGGCAATCCGCACGCCAATACCCGGTCCAACATCGACTTTGAGGTGGCATGGCTCGACGCCCTCAACGCAGAGACGTCACTCGACGTTGTTGCCCCGATTCGCACCGCTGGAGGCAGCCTCGTAGTCGACGAGTTCGACTCCGATCTCGGGAAGGAGAGACCGTGTGTCCTCTTCACATGGGTGCCCGGTGTCCCTTTGGGAGATGGGTCCGGACCGTTCGGATATCGAGTGTTGGGTCAGATGTCGGCGTCGTTGCAACAGCATGGGAAGACGTGGGAGCCACCACAAGTAGGGCAGATGCGGAGTTGGGATCGGATCTTCTACTACGGCGCCGAACTGGATCCGGTGGTCATCGACGACCCGCTTTATGGCCACCTCTTCGAAGCGCCACGCCGCGGTCTTCTCAAGAAGGCGGGAAGAATCGCAACCAAGGTCATCAGGGAGTCTTGGGCAGACGGTGTTGCGCAGGTTGTCCATGGCGACCTTCACGAGTGGAACGTGCATGTGGCGGGGGGTCGCATTTATGCGTTTGACTTCGAAGACGTGATGATCGCCCTCCCGGCTCAGGACGTGGCGATCAGCCTCTATCATTCGAGGGATTCCGACCAGCGAGATAACATCCGAAAGGCCTTCCGGCGTGGTTACGAGGAGGTTGCCGAATGGCCAATCGCAGACGAGAGCCAGCTTGATGGCTTTCATGCCGGCAGACAGGTGATGCTCATGAATTATGCAGCCCGTGCCCTCCCGATTGGTGAAGCAGCGGAGTATCTCGATCATGTGACTCCCTGGCTCCGCACCTTCGTGACTCGATACGGCTGAATCATGCGCTTCGCCGACCGCCGTACGGCCGGGGAGGCGTTGGGCGAGGCCCTAGTCGAGCTGGCGCCTTCGGATCCTCTGGTTCTGGCCCTTCCTCGTGGTGGCGTTCCTGTGGGCTACGAGGTCGCTCGGGCACTCGGGTGTGACCTCGATGTTCTGGTCGTTAGGAAGCTGGGTGTCCCGTTTCAGCCCGAACTGGCCATGGGTGCGGTGGCCGAGGGTGGCGTTGTGATCCGCAACGACGAGATAGTCGCTCTTGCCTCGGTGGATGAGGAGGCCTTTCGCCGTGTCGAGACAGCCGAGCTCGAGGAGATGGAGCGTCGACTGTCGTCGTATCGAGAGGTCGCGGAGGCAGTTGATCCGTCGGGAAGGACGGCTGTCGTCGTCGATGATGGCCTGGCGACCGGTTCAACGGCCATGGCCGGAGTGGCCGCGCTACGTGCAAGGCACGCGGCCGAAGTTTGGGTAGCGGTGCCTGTCGCCCCCCGCGACACAACTCGGATGCTCGAAACGGAGGCCGATCGTGTCGTTGTTCTCAGTCAGCCTCGATATTTCGGGGCGGTCGGCGCGTGGTATCAGGACTTCGGCCAAACGACCAATGAGGAGGTCCGGGCCCTGCTCGCCGATTCACGGCTACGGTGATCCCTCGTCCACAACGGAGACCAAACATGCCCTCACTCGAGGAGTTCTGCACCATCGAGGCCGACCTCGGGATGAACGTTATCGGCAAGACGCCCGGCGGAATGAGAATCGACTTTCCGTTCAAGGGCACCGCCTCCGGACCCCATTGGGAAGGTGAGCGTCCGGTCAGGGGCGTGGACTACGTCACCGTTCGCTCCGACGGAAACATGGCTCTGGACATACATGCTGTCATCGGTGAGAAGCGCGAGGCGGTCTCATATCGGGGCTCCGGTGTCTCCATCGTCAACCCCGATCAGTCGGCGGACCCGAGAGAGCTGATCACGTTTGAGACCGGCAACGAAGATCTGGCCTGGCTCAACAAGGAGATCGGCGTCGCATTTGGCCACGGAGAAGGCGACAACATCACGGTCAGGGTTTACCTGGCCAAACCCTGAGACCGTACCGAGTAGAAGCCCTACTCGGGGTTTCGGAAGTCGGGCCTTCTCTTCTCGAGGAATGCGGCGACACCTTCACGATGCTCGGGTGTCTTGCCCATCCGGCCCTGCTCGACACGCTCCGCCTCCAACGCCTCTTCGAAACTCAGTCGGGCTGCCTCCCGGATGAGGCGTCGCGTGGTGACAAGAGAGTCAGGGACCATGTCGGCCAGTGTGCCTGCAAGGTCAACAGCCCTGGCCACGACCTCGGTGTCGGGGACGACCTCAGCGCACAGTCCGAGAGAGTGGGCTTGGCTCGCACTCACACGCTTGTTGGTCATCGCCAGCTCGACCGCCTTGGAAACACCTACGAAATGGGGAAGCCACCAGGTGGTCCCCGAGTCCGGGACCAGACCGATTGCGGTGAAGGCAGAGGTCAGAAAGGCTGATTCGGCCATGATCCGGATGTCACATCCGAGTGCGACCCCCAGGCCGGCCCCGGCGGCCACACCGTTGATCGCGGCGACGGTTGGAACCTTGCTGTTCACCAGAGCTAGGACCATCGGATGGAAGACGTCGTTGAGGAGACCTGCCAGGTCGGGCCCGCCGTTGTCGTAGCCGTCGATCAGTTGGGAGAGGTCGGCTCCGGAGCAGAAAGCCTTGCCTGCCCCGGTGAGGACTGCCGCCCGTGCCTCCCGGCCGGCCGTGTCCACGGCCTCGACCACTCCGGCCGCCAACCCGGCTTCGATGGCGTTGAATCGATCCGGGCGGTTGAGGGTGATGATGGCCACATCACCGTCCAGTTGGTATTCGACGCTCATGGTCCTCCTCGGGCTCGCGAATTGTATAGGACGGAAAAGCCCGTTGCTGTTGGGTAATTGCCCTATCGTTACGTTTCATCGTCGCAGCAGATAACGCCGCGCACTCATCAACCCACAAGGAGGGGCTGTGAACAAGTCCGAGATGGCGGACAAGTTGGCCGGTAAGGCCGACGTCTCCAAGGGCAAAGCCGCCGAGATCATCGACATCATTTTCTCGACCAAGGATGGAGAAGGGATAATCGCCGTCGAACTCGACGCAGGCGGCAAGGTGAACATCACCGGCTTTGGCAACTTCAGCACAAAGCATCGCGCCGCTCGCATGGGTCGTAACCCCGCAACGGGCCAAGCGATTCATATCGCGGCAAAGGAGTACGCACACTTCAGTGCCGCCAAGGGCCTGAAGGACCGGGTAGCGCGCTAGAAGCCCTGTATATCGGGATTTGCGACGGGCTGTCATGGCCCGTCGCTTTTTCTTGCCCCCATCCGGTTGCTCTCCGCTGTAACCGTCCCAATCTGCGGGTACCGTGACCAAGTGACCCTCGACCGACAGATCTGGTCCCCACCGGTCCCCATTGCCCACCGCGGGAGTCGGCTTCTGTGGCCGGAGAACACAATGGAGTCTTTCTCCGGTGCCTTCGAGATGGGGTACCGCCACATCGAGACGGATCTTCACATCACCAGCGACGGCGTAGTCGTCTGCGTGCACGACCACACGGTGGATCGCACGACTGAAGGGTCGGGGGAGGTCTCCGATTACACCTTTGATGAGCTCCGAACTCTCGATGCCGGCTACAGGCACGGAGGTCGCGATGGTTTTACCTTCCGGGGCAAGGGAATCGCGATTCCCAGCTTCGAACAGGTCGTCACCGACTTTCCTGACGTTTCGCTGGTCGTTGATCTCAAGATCGGCGGTCTTGCCCGTCCTCTTGCCGACCTCGTTGACAGGCTTGGGATCCACGACAGGATCATCGTTGGGGGGTTCTCAGACGATCGACTCAACGAGTTTCGGGAGGTTTCCGGCGGTCGTGTGCCAACTTCGACGGGTCCTGCCCTTTCTCGAATGTGGGTGCTTGCCTCCCGAGTCGGTCGTGGTGGTGGTGGTGACGCCAGTGCTTTGCAGTTACCGACACAAATTCGAGGAGTGCGAGTCGTTGATGAGAAGCTGTTGAGATCGGCGCATCAGGCGGGACTTCAGGTACATGTCTGGACCGTCAACGAGGTCGAAGAGATGAAGAGGCTGCTCGACCTCGGCGTTGACGGTCTGGTAACCGACCGCCCCGACCTCCTGAAGAGCTTGCTCGTGGAGCGGGGGGAGTGGATCGACCGATGAAACTGGCGTATCTGGCACTGGTGATCGCCGTCGAGCTCGGTGGAGCCTTCGGAAGCGCATCGGCCACGGTCGAATCCCTCGAAGACACGGTGATGCTGGTGGACATCGAGGTCGAGGTCAGGGTGTCGGCTCAGGCGGTCGTCGCTCATCTGGGGTTTGAGGATGAGCCGGCGTTGACCCTGCCGTTGCTCGACCGGGGAGACGGCGTGTTTGGTATTCGCACCGAGCTCGAGACCAAGAACTACATCGTGGTGTTCGACGCCGTGGGTGCCGAGGATGGCCTCTCCCGACCGGTTTCGCTGGTCGAACTCGGCGCTGATCTCTCGCCTGATGTCCCCGGGGTACCGCCGACAACCGAGGGAGATGACGGCCTGAGTTCCGGAGCGCGACAGCTCGGGTGGCTTGCCCTTGCCCTTGGCGCGGCGTCCTTGTCAGCTCTGGCATTCTGGGTGCTCGGTGGACGCGACAAGTCCGCTGATACCGACGGCTCTTCAGAAGAGGAGTGAGATGATCCGACCCGCCAGGGTGTCGGACGCCGCTGAACTCTCTTCTCTGCACATCGCCACATGGCAGCACACTTATCGGGAGATACTCCCAGACGCCTTTCTCGCCGGATTGGATATTGAGAGGCGAGCCTCGTGGTTCACTCACCAGATCGAGTCCGGCTCGATCATCCTGGTGGCGGAGGCTGAAGGAGATCTCACCGGGTTCGCCTTTTTGGGGAAATCGGTCGATGACGGATGGGGGGAGGTCCTTGCCATCTACGTGCACCCTGGCGAGTGGGGCAAAGGTCATGGTTTTGAGTTGCTGGGCGAAGCCGAACGCGAGCTCAGCGCTGCTGGGTTCGACAAAGCTCTGCTCTGGGTCCTGGAGTCCAACGCCAGGGCTCGGTCCTTCTATGAGAGACAGGAGTGGACCTTGGGCAAGCCGTTGCGGATCGAAGAGATCGGCGGAGTCCAGGTCACCGAGGTTCGTTACGAGAGAGTCCTTCGAGGATTTCGGCCACCTTCTCCAGGTCGGCCGGCTCGGTCACCTTGACATTGAGAGGGTCTCCGGGCACGGAAGCAATTGTGAGATCGCCGAACTCGTCGACGACCTCGGCAGTGTCGTACCCCTCGAACGCCGTCTTGGCCGCGCCAACATAGGCGGCCAGCAACGCCGGACCCCTGAAGACCTGAGGTGTCTGGACAGTGACCGCGTTCTCGACGGGTCGGTGAAGTCTGCGATCAATGAGGAGGGTGTTGGGCTTCAGAACGGGCACTGCGGCTCCAAACGCCTCGGCTTTGTCGAAGAGCCGCTCTATCAATTCACCACTGATGAGAGGCCGCGCTCCATCGTGGATTCCGATGAGGTGGTGCTCCCCACCCAGAGCTGCCAGGCCTGACATCTCGGAGTCGGTACGGGTCGCACCTCCCGGGACGATCGACACATCCAGCTCGAGCGATTCAAGTTGGTCGAGCTGATCGGCCCTGCAGACCAGGACGCACTTGTCAACGTGGTCCTTCACCGCGGCGACAGTGTGGGCGATGAGCGGCCGGCCGGCGACATCGGCCATCAACTTGTCGGAGCCGAACCGGGAACTCGATCCGCCACCAACGACGATCATTGCCCTGGTGCTGTGTCCACTGGTCATCCCGGCGAGAGTACCTTTGCTCCATGCTCACGGTTCCCCGGCTCCAGGAGTTGGCAGGCGACGACCAGGACTGGATCGTCGTCCGACCCACAGGTGAGCCCGTCGAGATGGAGATTCCCCCCGACATCGGCCCGGCGACCCTGCTGGTCTCTCCGGTGACCGATGCCCTCAAAACAGTATCAGAGGACGGTTCTGTGGGCGGGTCGCTCGATCGCGAGGCAGTCTGGGAAGTCGAGGCCTTCGCCCTCAATCGGGTGGTTGTCAGAAGGCTCGAGGGCGACGAGATGTCTGCCCTCGACCTGTACCAGGCAGTCATAGGGCTGCGTCTGGGCTGGATGATCGTGCCGATGTCGGCGACCCGTGAGGCGTGAGTCGTAATCTCCTTGGATGAGTAGCAGCGAACTTTCCGGTCTTCGAGAGGCGATAGCCGAGATCGATCGTGAGATCGTTTCCCTGTCGGGTCGTCGCAATGATCTGGCGGCCAGACTCGGCGCGTTGAAGAGGGCCGGGGGAATGCCGATTCGTGACTACGGCCACGAGAAGGAGGTTGTGGAGCGTGCCCGTCGGATAGCGGCCGATGCCGGTCTCTCAGAGGATCTCGCGGAGCGCATGATGCTCGAGCTGATCAGGTCGTCGTTGGTCATACAGGAGCAGGATCGAGTGGAGGCTGATTCGGCCGGGACCGGCCGTAGTGCCCTGGTGATCGGCGGATTGGGGCGAATGGGTGGATGGTTTGTCCGCTTTCTCGAATCGCAGGGTTTCCATGTCGAGATCGCCGATCCGGGCTCCGCTGATAGTGGTGTTTCCGACTGGCGCGATGCTCCGGGCAGCTTTGATCTCTACGTCATCGCCGCACCGCTGACCGCAACGCAGAAGATCCTCGACGAAATGACACAAGCTCCTCCTTCGGGCCTGGTGTTCGACATTGGGTCGCTGAAGACGCCTCTCCGGTCGGGTTTGCATCGGCTGGCTCGGACAGGGGTCAGGGTCACGTCGGTTCATCCAATGTTTGGCCCCGAGACCGATCTTCTCTCCGGTCGTCATGTGGTTCTGGTGGATGTGGGTGTCCCCGAAGCCACGGCAGAAGCCGGCGAGCTTTTCGCCTCGACGATGGCTTCGATGGTCGAGATGGATCTCGACTCCCATGACCGTCTCATTGCCTACATCCTGGGCTTGTCGCACGCCCTGAACATCGTCTTCCTCGCTGCCCTTGCCGAGAGCGGCGAGAAAGCTGGACGACTGGCCGACCTCTCCAGCACCACTTTCGACAAACAGCTTGCTGTGGCCACCCAGGTTGCGGGCGAGAACCCTCACCTCTACTTCGAGATCCAATCGCTGAACGAGTATGGGGGCGAATCACTCTCGGCGCTGTCCGAAGCGGTGGAGCGGCTGCGATCCCTGGTCGACTCAGAGGATGGCGCCGGCTTTGCGGCTCTCATGGAGCGAGGCGCCTCCTACCTGAAGGAGACGGCGCCTCCCTGACCCCAGGGTTATGCCTTGCGACCTTTGAGCGCCCAGTAGGCGAGAACGGCGGCAATCCCGGTTACGACGGCGGCACCGGGCACTGCCTTGGAGGCCAGCTTGTCTCGCAGAGTGACCGCCGACTCGAAGTTTCGGACCTCCCAGCCGCGCTCCTCGGCAATAACTGCAAGCTCGGAGTCCGGGTTGACCACAACCGGGTGGCCCACGATGTCGAGCATCGGCAGATCGGTAACCGAATCCGAGTAGGCGTAACTTGCTTTCAGGTCGATGTCTTCGGCGGCAGCCATCTCGGCCATGGCGTCGGCCTTCACTTGCCCGTAGGCATACCTCTCGATTCTCCCTGTGTACCTGCCTTCCTCGTCTATCTCCGACGTGGTGGCAATGACGTCTTCGATAGCCAGGTAGTGGCAAAGGGGACGCACGATTTCTTCGGGGCTTGCCGAGATGACAACTACTTTGCGCCCTTCACGTCTGTGGTCGTCGATGATCGCCAGCGCCTCGGCATAGACCAGCGGGGCCACGACCTCATTGACCGTTTCGGCGACCAGGGCTTCCACCTCGGCGTGGTCCCACCCCTCGGTCAGGCTGGATAGCTCCTCCTTGATCCGCTGCAACTGATCGTGGTCGGCTCCGAACGCCTGGTAGTAGACCTGGGCTATCCCCGCTTTGGCAAGGGTCGACCCGCTGAGCAGCCCGGCCTTGAACATCGGTTTCGTGAAGGCGAGCGTCGACGACTTGGCGATGATCGTCTTGTCGAGGTCAAAGAAGGCTGCTTCGGACACGTGCTCAAGTTAACAAGGGTCTTGTACCAGAAGTATGCCGCCCATATGTTTGGGGACATGGGAGGAATGGGGAGATTCGGGGTCCTCGCGGTTAGCTCACCGGATCCGGTGCTTTCCGTGGCGGGGCCACTGGGGCTTGCAGCCTCGGCTGGAACATCTCTGGTCATCGACATGGCCGGAGGACTGCGTTTCGCTTCGGGCCGGACTCTTGCCGACGTGGCTGGAGAAGGCCCCAGGCTCGATGAGCTGAGTCCGGGTCGTCAGGGTGTTGCGGTTATCGCGGGTGGACCGATCCCGGCCGTCGATGCCATTGCGATCATCGAGCAATTGGCAGCCCGATGGCCCGCTGTGGTGGTGCGGGTCTCCGGAGAGGGGTGGCCCGGCTCGACGGTGCCGGTCGAGCCCCTGTATCCGGGTTGGCTGGCTCCCTCCGACCGGGGGGCCGCGGTGTGGCAACCGGTCGCATCCGGAACCCGGCCTCCGGGCCCGGGCCCGGTCCTTCCCCGACTCCTGGCCAGGACCACCCGACAGTTGCTTGCCGGGCGTATGCCCCAGAGAAGCAGATGGATAGACGCCTGGCGACAGGTCTGGAGTCTGCCGTGGGCGTGATCGATCGTGTCAGTCGGGCTATTGCTGCGGGCGACGTCAGGCTCGCTCCTGAGACCGTCGAGGCGGAAGCTCGATGGCTGTTGCGCTCGGAGTCGCCATGGCGAGTCGACGAGTCGGTGGACCCGATTGTCAGTTCCGTGCTCGGCCTGGGGCCAATTCAGTCACTTCTGGATGATCCCGAGACGACGGACGTTCTGGTAAACGGCCCTGACGAAGTGTGGGTCGATCGTGGTGGTGACCTCGAGTTGACGGAAGTTCGTTTCTCGTCTGCCGAGGAGCTGATCGCGATGGTGGAACGGTCGATCGCCCCGCTCGGGCCTTCGTATCGATCGGTCGGCTCCGATGGTTGATGCCCGTCTGCCAGACGGCAGCCGGCTCCACGCCATGCTGCCCTCCCCGCCTCAGTCGATGTTCCACTGGTGGCGATACGTCGCTTCACCCAGAGGATCCGGTCTCTCGACGACCTCGTGTCGGCAGGTTCGGCCACAGAAGAGGAGGTGTCCGACCTGGCAGATGCGGTTCGCGACCGTCGCACCATCGTCATCTCAGGCGGAACCGGGGCTGGAAAGACGACACTTCTCAATCTTCTCGCCGCTGTCATTCCCGCCTCAGAACGTGTGGTGACCATTGAGGATGCGGCCGAACTGGCTCTCCCCTGGCCACGTCGTGCGACTCGAGGCCCGTCCTCCCAATGCGGAAGGAGCGGGTGAGATCACCATCCGATCCTTGCTCCGGTCGGCACTTCGACTCCGTCCCGATCGGATCATCGTGGGCGAGGTGAGAGGTCCCGAGGCGATCGACCTGGTCTCCGCCCTGAACACCGGGCACAGGGGCTCTCTGACAACGGTCCACGCCAATTCGCCTCGTGAGGCACTGTGGAGGTTGGAAACATTGGCCCTTTCGGCCGGCGACACATCGGAGTCGGCAATTGCCAGACAGTTGCGGACAGCCGTGGACACAATCGTTCAGGTCGAGCGAACATCGGAGGGGAGACGTGTTCACTCCATCGTCCGCGTCGACCAGATCGACGAGGGCGAAGGATGATCCAGCTTCTCGCACTCGCTGTGGCGCTGGCAGCCGGTATCGATGTCCGTCGTGTCGGGCTCCTGGCCATCACTCTCTATCTCCCGGTTGTCGTCGTTGGCATGGCGGCGATATCCATGTGGAGGGCCCGTCGTGACGCCGAGGATCGCTCAGCCCTGTTCTGCGAGGCCGTGGCTTCGGAGCTCCGGGCCGGGTCACCTTTGCGAGAGGCTCTCTCTGCCGCGGGAGCCTCGGTCAGAGGTTCGTACCGTGCCGCTGATCCGGGCTCTTCCATTGACGAAATTGCCAGGGCCCTCGGCGACGAGTTCGAGGACGTGGGCGTCGAGTTGGAGATGACGATCAAGACAGCGGCAAGGGCCGGGTCGCGGGCAGCAGACTTGTTTGACGAGATCGGCTCTGTTGCGATCGCCCGCTCCGAGATTTCTCACGAAGTGCGGGTTGGCTCCTCTCCTGCGCGAGCCACCGCGATTGTCTTCGTCTCTGTTCCCGTGATCTATCTCGTGATTCAGGCCCGGTCGGGCACACTGACAGGTCTCCTTGCAGCCCCCGAGCAGAGAATCGCCGGTGTCACCGGCTTACTGCTCTTCATGGCCGGCATCGTGAGCGCAGCTCTGCTGATGTGGCGGGCGAGATGATTCTCTCCGTATTTGGCGCATCGGCGGGTCTGATCGTCGGTGGCCCGCTGGGTGCCCTGGTCGGCGGTTCGGTAGCGCTTCTCATACCGCGGATCCGGGCCCGCCGGAGCACACAGACGCCGACTCGTCTCGTCCTGCTCCTTCTTCTGGTCGAGCTTCGATCCGGTCTTTCCGTTCTGGCGGGGCTCCAGCACGTTTCCGCTTCATTGCCGGACCACCTGGACCTGAGACGGGTCGCTCGGGTGGCAACCGTCTCCGGGCTGACTGCCGCCATACCCCTTGCCGGGCCGGGGTTGCGCCCGGTGGTCGCTCAACTGGCGAGATCGCAGCGCTCAGGCGGGTCACTCACCTCGACCGTCAGACGACTGCTCGAACAGGATCTCGCCGAGGAGCGCACCCGTCGCCTCGCACGGGCCCGCTCACTTCCGGTGCGTCTGATGGTGCCGGTCACGCTCTTCATGCTTCCTGGGTTGGTTCTCATGCTCTATGCGCCGTCGCTGTTTCAGCTTTTCGACGAGTTGACAGGGGCATGGTCTTGATCTCCGCACTTCTCCCCGCGCCGGTCGGTCACCGGTATGGAAGGAGTGTCTATGACACGTCTTTGGGTGAGGCTGCTCGCACGCAGCAACGATGAGAGCGGGCAGGCAACCGTTGAGTACTTCCTGGTGATTCTCGCCGCCACTGCGTTGGCGATCATTGCCTTGAAGTGGCTTCAGTCTGGTAGCGGCGGCGGTCTCTTGGGAAGCCTGTTTGGCAAGGTGATTGGATGGGTGGTCGGCAAATTCTGATTGGTGACCGTGGCAGCGTGACCGTCGAGTTCTTCTTGGTCGTGCCGTTGGTGATAGTGGTTCTGGTCGCCGGGCTTCAGGTTGTTTCTGTGGCTCGAACCAGGATCGAACTGCTTGGTGCGGTTCGCGACGGTGCCCGGATGGCGGCCACGAGCCCGGATCCCGCGAGGGCGGTCGAGGCCGTCCAAAACGCGCTGACACCATCGGTTCGGGACCGGGTTCGGATCTCTGTTTCGCGACCCGGTGTCGTCGGAGCACCGGCTCGAGTCTCGGCCCGGCTGCGTCATCGGCTCGGGCCGCCGTTTCCTGACGGATTCGGATTCGACCTGTCAGTCTCGGCCACGATGCTTGTCGAGAGATGAGCTCCGAGAGAGGGGCGATGGCAGTGGTGATGGCCGGTATCATCGCCCTCCTCTCGGTGGTCGTAGTGGCCACAGCGTCGCTGGGAGTGGCCTATTCGGCTCGAGTTCAGGCGAATATCGCAGCCGATGCGGGGGCCCTGGCTGCCGCGGTCGCCACCTATCCGGGAGCCGGACGGCAGAGCCCCGCGAAGGAGGCACAGGCCGTCGTGGCGAGGAATGGGGCAAGACTCGTCTCGTGCGCATGCCGCGTCGACCCCGCCTTGAGCGTCAGGGTGGTGCTGGTCGTGGCAGCGGTGGTGGTCAACGTCCCGGTCTTTGGAGACCTGGAGATCAGGGGAGTGTCTCGAGCCGAATTCGATCCCGGTCGATGGCTTGGTCGATAATCATGGGCGATGACGACACGATCGGACCTGATTCGGATGCTGGCCGAGTTGGCCAAACTGACGGCCCTCGATGAAGGGTCACCGCAGGCGTTCAAGGTCAGGGCCTATGAGAACGCGATCGCAGGTATCGAAAGCCACCCTGAGGAGCTTTCGGGGCTGACCAAGGCGGAGCTGACAGAGATAAAGGGAGTGGGTAATTCCACCGCCGACAAGATCCTGGAGCTGGAGGCCACCGGCAAGGTCGCCAAGCTAGAGGCTCTGCGTGAGGTGTACCCGCCGGCCTTTGTGGCTCTCACCAAGATTCCCGGCCTCGGTCCGAAAACACTGAAGATGCTGCGATCTCAGCTCGACATCGAGGACATCGAGGGTCTCAAGGCGGCCGTGGATGCCGAGCGGTTGCGAGAACTTCCCGGTCTCGGTGAGAAGTCCGAACAGAAGATCGCCAGGGCGATCGACCGGCTCGGATTGCACGGGAAGGACCGCCGCACTCCGCTGGTCGAGGTTCTGGGGTTCGCCAACTCGCTGGCTCGACGGATCGCCGAGATCGACGGTGTCGTCGACGCGGTGCCGTGCGGGTCTATTCGCCGTTTCTCGGAGACGATTGGTGACGTCGACATTGTGGTGGCAACCAAGAAGCCGGGTCTTGTGGGGGATACGGTTCTTGCATATCCCGAGGTCACCGAGGTGGTCGGGGCCGGGGAGACCAAGATCTCGTTCCTCACACGAGTTGGGCTCCAGGTCGACATCCGCACCGTGAGACCCGATCAGTTGGGTTCGGCACTCCTCTACTTCACGGGCTCAAAGGCCCACAACATCGCCCTGCGACAGAAGGCGATCGATCGCGGATTGCTCCTCAGCGAGTACGGCCTGTTCGAGGATGACGAGGTCGTGGCTTCCGAGACCGAGGGTGAGATATACCAGGCTCTGGGTATGCAGGTCGTACCGCCGATGCTCCGCGAGGGGAGCGGCGAGGTGGAGGCGGCGTCCGCCGGAGAACTGCCGAATCTGGTCGAGAGATCAGACATCAAAGGCGACCTCCACTATCACTCTGATCGGTCGGGAGACGGGCGCTCTTCGCTGGAGGAGATGACTGAAGCGGCGATCGCCGCCGACTGGGAGTATGTGGCGTTCACCGATCACGGGGAGGACCTGGCCATCAACGGGTCGACGCCTGGTCAGATGTTGGCGCATCGTGATCGGATTCGGGATCTCGACTCCCGCTACCCCGAAATCAGCCTCCTGTTCGGATGTGAGCTGAACATTGGTCGTGACGGCGGTCTCGACTACCACCCCGACTTCCGTCTGGAGTTCGACTACTGCGTGGCCTCCATCCACTCCCATTTCGACCTGCCCTCGGATCAGCAGACGGCCCGAATTCTCACCGCGTTGCAAGATCCCGCGGTCAATGCCATCGGCCACCTGACAGGGCGATACGTCGGAAGACGGCCCGGCGTCGAACTCGACGTTGCTGTCGTCCTCGAAGCGCTTGCCCTCACCGGCGTGGCCCTCGAAATCAACGGCGCCCTGGACCGTCTGGACGCGACAGCGGAGGTGGCGCGACAGGCAATGTCTGCGGGGGTCGACATCGTGATCGACACCGACTCACACCACACCGGCGACCTGGTGCGGATGGACTACGGCGTTCGTTATGCCCAGAGAGGCTGGGTCACCACCGACCGGGTGCTCAATGCTCGGCCCGTCGACCAGGTGTTGGCCTGGGTGGCGGCGCGGCGAGAGTGAGACAACAACTAGGAGCCCGCTGAACAATGCATGTCACCCATCTCGACGACCGGTCATCACCACTCGCCGTGTCCTCGGCTTGGCCATTCCGCCACAAGGAGTAGCAAAACCTCGTTCTTGCGACTGGCGCGTCTGGCCGCCAATCTGGGCAACGGCATTAATCAGCAGACTCCTAGCCCGGCTTTGACAGGCGCTCCTACTTGCCCAGACGGTCCCGTCGTGCCGCCAGAAGCTCGGCCGCCCGCTCAATCGTGATCTTCTCTGGCGAGTCTCCTTTTCGGAGAGAGGCGTTCACCTCTCCGTCGGTCACATAAGGGCCGTAACGACCCGAACGAAGGGTGACCATCTTCCCCGAAACCGGGTCTTCGCCAACCTCGAGTAGCGGTCCGGAGCGTTGCTGCCCGCGACGACGGGGCGGCTCGGCCAGGAGCTTCAGTGCTTCCTCGACCGTCAGCGTGAACAGCTGATCTTCAGACTCGAGACTGCGCTTGTCATCCCCCCTCTGGATGTACGGCCCGTAGCGGCCGTTGAGGGCCACGATCTCAACACTGTCCGGGTCGGTTCCCACCGACCTCGGTATCGAAAGAAGCTTCAGCGCGTCCTCAAGCCCGAGTTCGTCGAGTGACATCGACTTGAAGAGGGAGGCTCGTTTTGGCTTCGTCTTGGAATCTTCCTCCTGCTCGCCAAGCTGGATGTAGGGGCCAAATCGGCCGGTCTTGCCGTAGACGGTGAGACCGGAATCGGGGTCGGTTCCGAAGATCTTGTCGCCGACGTTCTGATTCTCGAGCAGTTCCAGCGCCTTCGCAATGGTCAGCTCGTCGGGCGCGAGGTCATCGGGCACCGAGGCCCGCTCCTCGAGACGCTCGACGTAGGGCCCGTACCGGCCGATCCGGGCGGTGATCGGGTCTCCGTTCCCGTCTTCTCCAACGGGAATGGTTCCGATCTCGCGCGGGTCGATCTCGTCGAGCCGGTTGGCCACCTTCTCTTTCAACCCGTCGTCACCGAAGTAGAAGGCCGACAGCCAGGGGACCGACTCCTCTTCACCCGTGGCGATGCGGTCGAGGTCGGTCTCCATGGCCGCAGTGAACTCGTAATCCACAAGTGTCGGAAAGTGGTTCTCGAGAAGGGACACGACTCCAAAGGCCGTGAACGTGGGGACCATGGCGGTGCCCTTCTTGAAGACGTAGCCGCGGTCCTGGATCGTTGTCATTATCGAGGCGTAGGTCGAGGGACGTCCGACACCCAGCTCTTCGAGCTTCTGCACAAGTGATGCCTCCGTGTACCGCGCCGGTGGTCTGGTCTCGTGACCGGTGGGCTCGAGACGCTGTATCGCCAGTGCGTCGCCCTCATCCAACCGGGGCAGGATCTTCTCCTTGTCGTCGAGTTCTGCCTCGGGGTCGTCAGAACCCTGGACGTAGGCCCTCAGGAACCCGGGAAAGGTGATTGTTCTTCCCGAGGCCGAGAAGACGGCTTCCTCACCCCCGGTCGCGGTGGCTCCGATCCGGACCGAGACACTCACCCCTTTGGCATCGGCCATCTGTGAGGCGATCGTCCGTTGCCAGATGAGCCGGTACAGGGCCGCTTCGTCCGGTGCGACGTTCCTGCCTACCTGCTCGGGAGTCTGGAAGCTCTCACCTGCCGGCCTGATCGCCTCGTGTGCTTCCTGGGCGCCTTTGACCTTGCCCGCGTACTTCCGGGGTTTCGGCGAGAGGTACTCCTTGCCATAGAGCTTGGTGATCTGCGTCCTCGCCGAGGCAAGAGCGGAGTCGGCGAGCTCGACGGAGTCGGTACGCATGTAGGTGATATGGCCGTTCTCGTAGAGGCGCTGGGCGACCGACATCGTCCGCGAAGACGAGAAGCGCAGCTTGCGTCCAGCGTCCTGTTGCAGGGTCGACGTTCTGAACGGCGGGTAGGGCCGCCGTGTGTACGGCTTCGACTCGACGGACCTCACGTCGAACTCGGCACCCGTCAGGGCCGTGGCCAGCGCGGTCGCCTTTTCCTGATCGAGGACGATGACATTGCTCTTTGCCTTGCCTTGGGAGTCGAAGTCCTTTCCGGATGCGACCCGGTCGCCGTCGACGGAATGGAGCTTGGCGTCGAAGGGCTTGTCCAGATCGTCGCTTCTGGCGAACACCCCCTCGATGGTCCAGTAGGTCGCCGGGACGAAGGCGATTCTCTCCCGTTCCCTCTCGACGACGATTCGCACAGCAACACTCTGAACGCGACCCGCCGACAGCTTTGGTTGGATCTTCTTCCAGAGCACGGGAGAGACTTCGTAGCCGTACAGGCGGTCGAGGATGCGTCTAGCTTCTTGAGCCCGAACGAGCTTGTCGTCGAGGTCTCTCGGGTTGGCGAAAGCCTCTTCGATGGCGGTCTTGGTGATCTCGTGGAATACCATGCGATGAACAGGGATCTTGGGCTTGAGCACCTCAACCAGATGCCAGGCGATCGCCTCGCCCTCTCGATCCTCATCGGTAGCGAGAAAGAGCTCGTCGGCGTCTTTGAGAAGTGCCTTCAATTTCTTCACATGTGCCTTGCGTTCCTTGGGAACGACGTAGAGAGGCTCGAAATCCTTCTCGACGTTCACACCGAGGCGCGCCCAGTCCTCGCCCTTGGCCCGCGCCGGGATCTCCGAGGCCGACCGTGGAAGATCGCGGATGTGCCCCATCGATGACTCGACTATCGCCTCCGGACCCAGGAAGGCTTTGATCGTTCGCGCCTTGGTTGGCGACTCGACAATTACGAGGGTTTTGGACATTGTTTGGTGAGTTGACCCTATGTCTGGTGGTTATGTCAATCTGGATAATGCGTCACCGGCAGGGGTTAGCGTGGCCTTTGTGAGTAAGTACATAGCCCTGGAGGGCGGAGACGGAAGTGGTAAGAGCACCGTTGCAGAAGCCCTCGGCGCCCGTATCGAGACCGCCGGAGGAGAGGTCGTCATTGTCCGGGAGCCGGGCGGAACACCCATGGGGGAGGTCGTCAGGGCGCTCTTGCTCGACTCGGACATACTCGATGATTGGGCCGAGGTATTCCTGTTCGCAGCTCAGCGAGCCGAGCTGGCGCGAGGAGTGGTTGCTCCCGCACTGGACGCCGGCAAGTGGGTTATCAGCGATCGGACCTACTACTCGTCTATTGCCTACCAGGGTCGCGGGCGAGGCCTTGGTGAGGATGAGGTGCGAGCGATCAACGAGAGGGGTCTCGGCGGGGTGGTTCCCGACCATGTCTTCGTTCTCGATGTCGAGCCGGAGACGGCGCTGGCCAGACAGCACAATGCCGACCGGATCGGCAGGGAGGGGGTTGACTTCCAGGAGAAGGTTCGAGCCGCGTACCAGGATCTGGCCGAAAGAGAGCCGGAGAAGGTAGTGATTCTCGACGGGTCTCTTCCCGTGGGTCAGCTGGTCGACCTGATCGCCGAGGAGGTGCTTTGAGCGAACTGTTCGCAGATGTGATTGGCCACGAGAAGGTGACAGAGCTGCTGGCATCCGAGTTCGAGAAGCCGGGTCAGGCCTATCTTTTCGTCGGCCCTCAGTCGGTGGGCAAGGCCTTCGTTGCCCTTCGTTTTGCCGCTGGACTGCTTGGTGGTGACTCCGATGAGCGGTCCCGTCGGCTCACTCTCGCCGGCACCCATCCGGATTTGACGATTCTCGAGCCCGAAGGCGCCACCAGTCTTGGGGTTGATCAGGCGAGGGATGTCGTATCCCGGGCTGCGATGTCACCTATCGAGGCCGACAGGTCTGTGTTCTTGTTCCCCGATGCCGGGTCGATGACCGATTCGGCAGCCAATGCCCTTCTCAAAACCCTCGAGGAGCCGGCGTCATCGGTTGTGTTCCTCTTGGTTGCGGAGTCGGAAGACGACTTTCCTCCGACCGTCGCATCCCGCTGCCGGACCATCCACATGGGTCGGGTTCCCTCTGCCGGTCATCGTCGAAGCCCTCGAGTCGAAGGGCCTCGATCCCGATCAGGCAACGGGTGTTGCGGTTGTCTCCGGTGGTCGTCCCGGCCTGGCTCTCGCTCTGATGACCCAGCCCGAGGTGGCACAGTTCCGTCAGTTGTGGCTGTCGATCCCCGTCTCAGGTCACCCCCCATCCCGGAGATGGCCAGCGGCTTGCCTCGGTGGTTCTCGATGAGCTGGCTCCACTGGTCGAAGATTCGGTTCCCGACGACCTGGCCAAGGACAAGGCGCAACGAGCGAGGCGACGCATCGAGATGTCGTTGCTCGTGAGCGGACTCGAGATCCTCGCCTCGTGGTATGCCGATTCGGCGTCGCTTCAGATGGGAGGCCCGGTGCGTAACAGCGACCTCGAGTTGGCTGGGTTCACCGATGTTCCCTCCCCGCAAGGCAGTCAGGTCGGCGGAGGATGTCCTCGATGCCGTGGTGGACATCCAGGCCAACCTGAGACGCGAGCTGGTCCTGGCGAATCTTTTCGCCTCCCTCGGTTCCGACGTCTGATATCTGTCGGAGACACCCCGTACCTTGATGGCAAAGGGGAGATATGCCGGCGAAAACCACGCAGAAAGGTGAGTTCAGGGGAGGCGATGGTCATCGCCGACTTGATCCGCCAGGGCCACGATGTCGCCATTCCTTTTTGGCCACAACCAGCCGTTTGATCTAATCGTTGTCCGCAAAGAGGACGGTCGTCTGGAGAAGGTTCAGGTCAAGTACACCACCAGCGACGGCAAGCTGGTCGAGCGATGAAGGTGGCGAGCTCTCCGCGTGGGTGAGGCACACCGCTACACCGCCGCGAGGTGGATTGGGTAGCCGTATCTACGACGCGACCACGAGCAGTGCTTCTACCTGCGTCCTCAGCGGTGTGGGCCGGCTACACCCAGGTCTCACGCTGCGGATGGCTCAAACCGACCGCCGACGCCAAGCCAAACGCGTCGATGCGCCGATGCGTTCACCCGACTTCCAGGGATCGCGACAGCGGCGCTCTGAGCCCAGTGCAAGGAACCGGCCCTACCATTTGGTGCGCAGCCGGAGTAGCTCAGTGGTAGAGCATTCGCTCGTAATGCGAAAGGCCAGGGGTTCGACTCCCCTCTCCGGCTCCAGCTTGGATAAGCCCGTTCTAGGCCTCCTCGACGATCCAGGCGGTCACCATTCCGAACATGCCTTCGTCTCGCTCGACGTGGGTGAGGATGTGACAGTGCCAGACCCAGACGCCCGGGTCGTTGAGCTTGAGGAGCACCGAGTATCGCTCACCGGGGGCGATGTTCACCGTGTCCGCCCAGTACGGGTTGTCGAGAGGTATCCCGTCCTTGGCGAAGATCCGCTCGGGGAACTGATGCTGATGCATCGGGTGGATCTGGAGGCCCTCGTTGTAGTAGTGGACCACAACCCAGTCGCCGACTTGCCAACGTAGGGCTCGGTGGCAGGGAACGACTTGCCGTTGAGGCTCAAGCCAATGACACCGGCGTCGTTGAGAACCATCGGGATCTCGTGGGCTACCTCCAGGTCCTCCGGGGATCGTGATGCCGGAGATCGTTTGTCCGAGGGGCAGAGGCGTGTCCCCGATGATGAAGACGCCGAACATCCCGTTGACGATCTGTACATGCCCGTGGTGATGGGCGTGATACATCCCGATGGCCGGGTTGATCGCCTCGAACTCGTAGACGAAGGTCTCGCCGGACTTGATCAATGGTTGAGTGAGCGGTGCCACCCCGTCCATGTTGTTTGGTGTCTGAATACCGTGCCAGTGAATGTCGGTACCCATCGGCAGTTGGTTGTCGAGGATGACACGGACCTTGTCGCCCAGATCGACTCTGATCATTGGTCCGGGGACCATCCCGTTGTATGTCCAGGCGTCGACGAACTTCCCGGGCTCGACCTCCCACGGTGTGATCGCCGAGGTCAGGTGAAACTCCTTTGTCCCGTCGGGGAGAATCGTCGGCTCGAGCGGCTCGTTGCCCTTGCCTTCCGTTTCGGCGGGGAAGGCAAGAATCGACTGGGTCATGGCTTCATCCAGAGCGTCCCAATCCACATCTTCGCCGGTAGCATCGTGGCCGCCCCCGGAAGCCTCCGCGCCCTCTTGGACGGTGAAGGTCGTCTCCATGCCGGCCTCACGGTGCCCGGATATGGAGCAAAAGAGCGTGTAGGTACCCGGTTCCAGGTCGCCGACGTCGAGAATCGCCGACTCTCCGTTGCTGAGATCCGGGGTCGTCGGGCCACCTTCGAGCACGAGATTGTGGATCACCGCGCCCGAGTTGTGGACTTCAAAACGGATCGGTCCCGGAGCCGCGGTCTCATCTCCGGTGATGGCAAACTCGGTGAGCTCGAAAATCGCGGTCTGGGCCGTCACAGCTTCACCACTTGCCTCGCTGTCACCACCGCCGCCGTTTATCACCACGACGACCGCAAGGATCGACACCGCAACGCCGATGACGGCGACCAGGATCAATAGTTTGTCAAAGGCACCAGCATTGGTGCCGTCATTGTTGGAGTTCATAGGCGGAACCGTAGGTGGAGTTCCTCCGGATCAGACAGGGGCCAAAGTCCTCTGAAGCTGTGACTCCCGAGCTTCGTCATTGCATTACCGAGCGGCTAGGTGCTCCCCAACACAAATACGATGACGTTTCGACGGACAAGTGACCCCGCTCGCGGCGTCCTCGTCCTCGACGCACCGCACCGGGTGCGCCTTCGTCCTGCGTCCTAGCGAGGCGACGCCCCTGTCTCGCCGAAACATGCGACCGTACTTGTGTTGGAGAGCACCAGGCGCCGACTCCGTGTTTTCCCTGCCCCCGGCTAGCGTCTCTGCTCCATGGCCGATCAGGCGGACTTCGAGCGGGATGCAATGCAGTACACGCGTCAGTTGTACTCGGCTGCGATGCGAATGACCCGCAATCCCTCCGATGCAGAGGACCTCGTCCAAGAGACCTACCTCAAGGCGTACCGTGCCTATCACACGTTCCAGGAAGGCACCAATCTCAAAGCCTGGCTCTACCGGATACTCACCAACACCTATATCAACAAGTACCGCAAGGATTCTCGCCGGCCGTCAGAGGTCGATCTCGGCACTGTTGAGGACATGTACCTGTACCGGCGGCTTGGATCCGAGGAGTCTGCCGAGGCCGCCAGAACGACTGAGGACAGGGTTCTCGATGGCATGGTCGAGTCCGAGGTGAAGCAGGCCGTCGAGGAACTCCCGGAGACCTTCAGGATGCCGGTTCTGCTCGCCGACCTGGAAGGTTTCTCATACAAGGAGATCGCCGAGATTCTCGACATTCCCATCGGCACAGTGATGTCCCGTCTTCACCGCGGAAGAAAAGCGATGCAGAAGAGGTTGTGGGAATTTGCAAGGCAGCGAGGGCTGCTACCGGAGGACGCGAAAAGACCATGAACCAGGACTGCGACGAGGCACTCGAGAATCTCTATCTGTATCTCGATGCCGAGCTCGATGCCGTGAGCTCGGAGAAGATCCGCGCTCATCTGGAGCAGTGCAAGGGCTGTGGCCCCGCGTTCGACTTCGAGGGTCGTCTCAAGAGCGTGGTCAGGGAACGTCTCGACGAGGATGTTCCTGACAGTGTTGTCGACAAGGTTCGAGCCGCCCTGCGAGCCGAGACCGCACCCGATTCCCGGTAGGCTCGCTACCGCGCTGGCCCTTGGGTAGTCTGGTTTCCATGAAGCGAACCGGTCGCCTCGCCGCGGTTCTACTGGCAATGGGAGTCCTCTTCGTGCTGTTTGCTCTTCCGGCCGTAGCTCAAGAAGAGGAAGAGACCACGGAGCCTGCCACGATTTCGGAGAGCTCCGGTCTCGAGCCTGCCGTGCCGATCCCAGCAGACCCACCTCTCGAGCCTTTGCTGGACTGGACCTATCGCTACATGATTCCGACTACTCTTGCGCTGGCCGCCGTGGTCATCCTTCTCACCTCGATCCGGTACTTCACCAACGTCGTCCGCAAGCGGTATCGAATCGTCGAAGAGTGACTTCTCAGCGACCCGGCACGGGTCGTCTCGTCGGCAAGATCGCAGGCACGTACCCGCTGGCTGAGACCTATCACACCGCTGCCCTTGCAGTGGAGATGCAGCGTCTGACGTTGGAAGTGTCGAAGATCGTCCCGGAAGCAACCGGTCTCCAACTGCCGGGGTCACCGGACACCACTGTGATCGGGCGCACCGAGTGGATCGAGCGCAACGTCGCCACGTTTGCCCACTTCACCGAGCCTGCGCGCAAACATCTCGAAGAGCGGATGGCCGAGTCGGGCCCGGCGGGTCAACGAGCGGCATCGATGGCCGGAGTGGTCATGCAGGCGGAAACCAGGGCTGTCCTCAGCGTTCTCTCTCGCAAGGTGCTCGGCCAATACGAGTTGGTTCTCCCGACCGGTGAAAGCGGTGACACCGTTGCTTACGTTGGCCCGAACATCATGCAGATCGAGCGGATTCATCAGTTTCGACCTTCGGAGTTTCGTTTCTGGGTCGCCCTTCATGAGCTGACCCATCGAGCGCAGTTTCAGGGGGTCGCCTGGTTGAGGGACTACTTCCTCTCGCTGGTGACCGAGTTGGTCGACCAGTCAGCACCAGAACGGGGACGTCTTGGTCACGTGATGAACGAGCTGAATCAGCGCAAGGCTGCCGGCCGGCCCCTGATCGATGAGCGGGGGCCTATTCGGCCTGTTCGCCTCCCCGGAGCAGAACGCCGTCCTCGACAGGGTTCAAGCTCTCATGTCCCTACTCGAAGGGCACGGCCACGTTGTGATGGACCGGGTCGGGGCCGAGCACCTCCGCTCACAGAATCGCATGAGTCGGGTGTTGAAGGGTCGACGTCAGGACAAACGAACGGCCGCCTTCTTCCGGCTGACCGGACTCGAAATGAAGATCAAGCAGTACAAGATGGGGGAGCGTTTCGTTCTTTCTGTGGAGCGCCAGGCCGGTTGGGAGACGATCAATCTCGCATTTCGTGGCGCCGGCAGCCTTCCCACACTGGCCGAAATCGAGAACCCGAACCAATGGCTGGATCGCGTCGTCTGACCGAACTGGTCGAAGACGTCTCGGCCAGGCTTGACCTTCCCGACGGACCTCTGGTGGTGGCCTTGTCCGGCGGCGCAGATTCGGCTGCGTTGCAGTACCTGTGCGCAAACCCGGGCACGGAGATCAGGGCGCTTCACGTCAACCATGGATTGGCCCATTCCGACATGATGGAGTCAGCAGCGGGTGAAATCGCCCAACGACTTGGGATCGACCTCGACGTGGTCGCGGTGACGGTCGTGGAAGGACCGTCCCCCGAAGGCCAGGCTCGCCGGGCCCGTTACGCGGCCTTCGTCGACAGGACCGATAAGGGGGAAAGGCTTCTAACCGCCCACACTCGTGACGACAATGTCGAGACGGTTGTCTTCAACCTGATTCGGGGCACCGGCCCGAGAGGGTTGGGCGGCATCCCCTACCACCGCCCTCACAACGTCTTTCGCCCAATGTTGACGATCACCCGTTCCGAGACAAGGGAAATCGCCGCCCTCGCTGGTCTTCCCTTCGTGGACGATCCGATGAATGATGACCCGGGGTCTGACACGAAACGTCATCCGATCCCGGGTGATCCCGATGCTCGTTGAGCTGAATCCTCGACTCTCCGAGTCCATAGCCCGGATGGCCACCGCGGTGGGCTCGGACAGCGCCTATCTCGATGACGAGGCGGCGCAGGTCCGAATACTGCATGGTGAGGACTCCGTTGGGGTTGCCGCCGGTGATCTCCTCGCAGTAGCGAAACCTCTGGGAGATCGGATCCTGAAGACCATGTTGACCCATACGGTGGGGCCGGAGGGCGTATCCGCCGAACGGGTCGGCAGTCTGTGGTCGGTGGCCCGTGCCGAGACGGTGGCGGTCGAGCTGGCTCCGGAAGTCAGGGTGGTTCGCCGGGGTCCGTTGCTCGTTATCGAGACCGGGGCCGACGGGTTCGACATCAAGCCCGTCACGCTTTCCCCTGGTCGACATCGTTCCGGACGGGTCGAGTTCGATGTCCTATCACACGACGGCCCATGCATGGTTGCCCCACTGAGCGCCTGGGCGGCCATTTTTCCCGCCAACACCCGGTTAGCCGTCGGATCCGATGGGGTGGTGACCGCAGACGAAGAGCCTGCATGGACCCCAGGTGGGAAACGTTTGCCCGTCGCCTGGTACGAGCCGGGCTCGGTCGGCTACCTTTCTATCTTCGCCAAAGAGGTAACCGGATGGACATCAGGCCCCTGATCACAGCCGAGCAAATCGAAGACAAGCTCAAGGAGATAGGTGAGCAGATAACTGAGGACTACGCCGGCAAGGAGGTCTTGCTGGTCGGAGTGCTCCGCGGAGCGTTCATGGTGATGGCCGACCTGGCCCGTCACATAGACCTACCCTGCGAGTTCGACTTCATGGCCGTCTCCTCATACGGGGCGTCGACGCAGACGTCGGGTGTGGTGAGGATCCTCAAGGATCTCGACGAGGAGATCGAAGGGCGCCATGTCCTCATCGTCGAGGACATCATCGACTCCGGTCTGACACTGAACTACCTGATCAAGAGTCTTCGGGTGCGCCGCCCCGAATCTCTGGAGATCGCCACACTTCTTCTCAAGGAGGGGATTCAGAGGGTTCCCTTGGACGTGAAGTACACAGCCTTCACCATCGGTCCGGAATTCGTAGTCGGATACGGGCTTGACTACGCGGGCAAGTATCGAAACCTTCCCTATATCGGTGTCATGGGGGGCGACTTGTAGGAGAGTGGGGTTCGACTATTCGCTGTCCGGGCGTAGCATTGATACCCACCGCTCCCCCTATTTGAGGTTTTCGTGAACAAGACTCTCCGAACTCTGGTGATCTACGGCATGTCGATCATTCTCGTCGCCATCCTCTTCTCGTGGTGGTTCGACCAGGTGTCCGGCCCCGAAGAGATCCCCATCTCCCAGTTCGTGGAGAACATCGAAGACGGCACGTACAGCAAGATCACTCTTCTTGGACGCTCCCGTCAAGCCGGTGGCCGAACGACCGACAGCGTTGCCGAAGAGGGCGCCTTCGATCACATAGCCAACTACGTCGAGGGCTTTGAGGACCAGTTGACGGCCACCATCGAGGAGTCGGGGATACCGTGGTCCACCGACCCCGAGCCTCCCGGTTTTTGGGAGGTTCTCATCAGTTTTCTTCCATGGCTCTTCCTGCTCGGCTTCATGGTCTTCATCTTCATGCAGATGCAGGGTGGCGGGAATCGTGTCATGCAGTTCGGCAAGTCAAAGGCGAAGTTGGTCACCAAGGACCAGCCCAAAGTCACATTTGACGATGTTGCCGGTCTCCTCGAGGCGAAAGAGGAGTTAGAGGAGATCAAGGACTTCCTCGCCAACCCGGACCGCTATCGGCAGATGGGCGCCAAAATTCCCAAAGGAGTTCTTCTCTTCGGACCTCCAGGTACCGGCAAAACCCTGCTTGCCAGGGCTGTGGCCGGCGAAGCCGGAGTCCCATTCATGGCGATATCGGGCTCAGAGTTCGTCGAGATGTTCGTGGGTGTCGGTGCCGCACGAGTTCGGGATTTGTTCGAGCAGGCCAAGCAGGTCGCTCCGGCGATTGTCTTCATTGACGAAATCGATGCAGTCGGTCGCCACCGAGGCGCCGGTCTTGGCGGTGGTCACGACGAGAGGGAGCAGACGCTCAACCAACTGCTGGTCGAGCTCGATGGCTTCGAAGGCAACAGCGGTGTGATCGTCATGGCTGCCACCAACCGGCCTGACATCCTCGACCCGGCGCTTCTCCGCCCTGGTCGGTTCGACCGCCAGATTGCCGTCGACGCCCCCGATATCGAAGGGCGGGCAGCGATTTTGGCTGTCCATGCCAAGGGCAAGCCTCTGGCAGACGAGATTGATCTCGAGGTTCTGGCTCGTCGCACCCCGGGGTTTACCGGGGCCGACCTGGCCAACCTGATCAACGAGGCGGCGTTGCTGGCTGCCAGACATCATTTGAAAGAAATCACCATGGTCGAACTGGAAGAGGCCATCGATCGTGTCATCGCGGGCCCCGAACGGAAGTCAAAGGTGATGAGCGATGATGAGAAAAAGATCATTGCCTACCACGAGACCGGACACGCTCTTGTCGGATTTGCCCTTCCCAACTCTGATCCTGTTCACAAGGTGACAATCGTCGCCAGAGGTCGGTCGCTTGGCCACACTCTGGCTCTCCCAACACACGACAAATTCCTGTCGCGGAGGAGCGAACTGGTGGATCAGTTGGCGATGCTGCTTGGTGGACGGACCGCTGAGGAGATCATCTACGCCGACCCGACCACGGGTGCCTCCAATGACATCGAGAAGGCCACAACCATCGCCCGGCGCATGGTCATGGAGTACGGCATGAGCGACGAGCTGGGCCCAATGCAGTACGGAAAGCCCGCCGGCGAGGTCTTCCTCGGACGTGACTATGCCCGACAGCAGGATTACTCAGACCAGGTCGCAGCGTTTATCGATGAAGCGGTCAGGAACCTGATCACCGCGGCGCACGACGAAGCCCAGAGCATCCTGGAACGACATTCCGATGCCATGGAGCGAATGGTGGAGGCTCTGATCGAGACCGAGACGGTCGGCCGTGATGAAGTGGCAGAACTATTCAAGGACGTTCCCAAGTGGGAGCACGATTCGATGGGCTCGCTTCGCATCAAGTACCCGGACAACCCGGTTTTGCCCCAGGAGCAGGAGCAGATAGCCGCTGCCAAGGAGGTCGAGGAGGAGCCTGAGGAGGTCACCGAGTCCCTCAAGTTGGATCGCAAGCTCCCCCACACCGGGGGACGTCCGGCCGAGGCTTAGGCTTCGACTCTTCGAATCGTCAGATCACCTGATACCAGTTTGGCCTTGATGGTCATTTGACGCTCGCTGGGGGGTGTGTCCGATCCTGGCTTCGGAAGCTTCAGCTTGCCGCTCAGGAGCGTGGCATCTAGATCGAGTCGGGTTCCGGCGGGAACTCCGATGCTGGCCGTCCCCGACATGGATTTGAAGATCGCCCGTCTTCCCGTGAATCGCTCGATCGTGATGTCGCCGGATGCCGTCGAGGCATTGACCACTCCAGAGCTGACGTCCATGTGAACGTCGCCTGAAGCCGCCGCGAAGTTGGCCTTGCCGGCACATTCGCCGACCCTGGCGTCTCCGGAGGCGCTGTTGATCTTGATGTCACCAGTGACCGTTCCGACGCTGGCATCTCCGCTGGCCGTCTTGATCGTGGCATTTTCGGCATGAGCGATCTCAATCTCACCGGAGGCGGTCTTGGCCTCGACCCTCCCGAGAAGCCCCGAGCATTCGATATTCGCCGAGGCGGTCCCGATTGTGGCGTCGGTCCCTTCGGGGATCTCGATGACAACGAAGGCATGGCCGCGAGCCGACCATCTGATGTTCTTGTCGGAGGAGACGTGAATGAGGTCGCCTCGCTGCTCGACTACGAACTCAGGATCGTCGGTGTCGACTTCGACACTGATCGTCCTGTCGCTTCCGGTCTTCACCTCGACACGACCCGAGTGGATGTGAACGTCGATCTCCGCGTTGCGGCCGACGGCGAATTCCTGCTCGATCACAGCTCGATCGTGGCGCGGTGTCGGGTGGCGCCGCCCTTGGTGGTCCGAGTCTGAGACTTGAGGGTGTCGATGACGAAGGTGTTCACAGAATCCCCCGAGGTGGAAGCTGCGTCGGCAACCAGATCCTTGAGATATCCGGGGAGTCTGATCGTGATGCGAGCTTCGTCGATGTCACCGTCGGAGGGCGGGGGCGCGGGCATTTCTGCTGAGTCATCCACGACGGCCAACTCCGGGTCACCGTCAACGAGTCGCACGTCCACCTTTTGGGTTGCCAGTTGACTGGAGATCTCGGTGGCCGCCATGACCACAACATCCATGAGAGTCTGACGGATTGCCGGTTGAAGAGCCGCCATCAATTGGGTTCCTGCCTCGGCGACCTCGGTCCCGGCAACCCGAAGTTGTGTCTCGACGGCGTTCTCGAGACCGGCGACAGCTAGTGAGAGTTGCATTTCAGCGAGCTTTCTGGCTGTCCTGGCGGATGCGCTGATTGAGGATTGCCTCAACTGCACTCAGTGTGGTTACGAACAACATGGTTCCTCCTAGGGTGACGGTGATCTGATGACAATGTGATGTCATGATGATGTCACTATACCGTCAGAATGATGTCGTTGTCAACCCTCATTCTCGATTATTGAGGAAATAGCCCGACGACTGGCGTAGTTTCAATAGAACGATGACGGAAATAGATCACGGGAGAATTGAGAAAGCAGTCAGGGAGATCCTCGAGGCGGTAGGGGAGGATCCGATGCGCGAGGGTCTCATTGAGACCCCTGAGCGAGTGGCCCGTTTCTATGCCGAGGTGTTCAAGGGTCTTCACGAGGACCCGGGCGACGTTGTCGACGCCTTTTTCGGAGAGGAGCACTATCAGGAGATAGTCATGGTGAAAGAGATCCCCTTCTACTCGATGTGCGAGCACCACCTCGTCCCGTTCCATGGAGAGGCTCATGTCGCCTATCTTCCCGATGGTCGGGTCACCGGATTGTCCAAGCTCGCACGACTCGTTGACGGGTTTGCCCATCGTCCCCAGATGCAGGAGAGATTGACTGCCCAGGTGGCGGACTGTCTTCAGGAACGACTCGACCCGCTTGGGGTGCTTGTTGTTGTCGAAGCCGAGCATCTCTGCATGTCGATGCGGGGAGTCAAGAAACCCGGATCAGTCACCGTCACATCTGCCGTGAGGGGGCTCATGCAGACAAATGCGGCAACCCGATCCGAGGCGATGTCGCTTCTGTTCGGCACAAGGTGATTTGTTGCCGGTCTCCGCGCGTCGGTGGCGACTGAGGACGACAGAACTGGATCTGTCCCGGGGTGTCCTGATGGGTGTTCTCAACGTGACACCGGACTCGTTCTCAGACGGCGGCTTGCACCTGGACCCCGAAGAGGCCGTCGAACACGGGCTGGCCATGGTGCATCAGGGCGCGGAAATCATCGATGTCGGCGGCGAGTCGACCCGGCCAGGGCTCAGAGCCCGTCCACGAACGGGTGGAGTTGGATCGTGTTCTCCCGGTGGTCGAGGGGCTTTCCGGTGAAGGTGTCACGGTGAGTATCGATACCTCAAAGCCGGTGGTGGCCGAATCAGCCTTTTCCCGTGGTGCCGAAATCCTCAACGACGTAACGGCCTGTCGTCAACCGGGCATGGCTGAGTTGGTGGCCGAAGTGGGGTGCGGCGTCGTGTTGATGCACATGATGGGGACGCCCGAAGCCATGCATCTCGATCCGACATATGACGACGTGATCGCGGAGGTCGAGGAGTTTCTCGTCCAAAGAATGGAGTTGGTGACCGCAGCGGGCGTCGACCCTTCATCGATTGTGATCGATCCGGGGATCGGGTTCGGCAAGACGGCGGATCACAACCTATCGCTGATCAATGCCCTGGAGACGCTGGCGCGGCACGCACCCGTCGTCTTGGGAGCCTCCCGCAAGAAGTTCCTGGGGACGATCACCGGAGCAAGCTCTCCGGTAGATCGAGACCTGGCGAGTGCGGTTATCACAACGGTTGGTTTCTTGAACGGCGCCAGGGTTTTTCGCGTCCACGATGTTGCCGGTTCGAAGCAGGCACTGGCCCTGGCTGCCGCTATCGTGGCGGCCCTAACAATGGGACGAATGGTCACAGGGCTAAAGCCCCGGGGTTTCACCTGGGTCATCAATGATCGCCTTGCCGTGTCAGATCGTGTTGGTGGATCCGGATTCCAACATCGAAGGGTGAGGCGCGAGGAAGAGATCGCCTGGCTGGTGGAAGAGGCCAGTGTCAATACGATCGTCTCAATGCTCCCCGGCAACCAGAATCTGGCTGCTTATCGCCAGGCGGGGATCGCCACCTACTCCGTTCCCGTCAGCACCCCGATCGAGGACGACGATGTAGCGAGATTCTTCGCCACTCTCGACAAGGCTCTCGATCGCGGTCACGCCAGGGTGCTCGTTCATCGAGAGGTCATCGACGACACCATGGGTGGTTTGCTCGGCGGTTATCTCGTGTCCTCGGAGCTCGTGAGCGATCCGATTCTTGCCCTCGCCGTGATTCAGGAGATTCTGGGTCGAGCGCTCGGTCCCGAGGGCCGATCCCTCATTCCCGCCGTCGCTTCGTGACAGATCGGATAGACCTCACCGGAATCGAGGTTTATGCCAAGCACGGGGTCCTCGAGTCTGAGCAGGAGCGTGCCCAGGTCTTCCGAATCGACTTGACGGTGTTTCTCGACCTCACCGGGCCCGGCAAGTCAGACTCGTTGGCGGACACCGTTGATTATGGGGTGATGGCGAACGAGGTCAGAGAGGTTGTCGGAGGAGAGTCTCACGCCCTGATCGAAAGGGTGGCAACCAGGGTTGCCGAGACAATCCTTGCCCACCCGGGGGTACTGAGGGCCCGGGTCACGATTCACAAGCCAGAGGCGCCCATCGATGCTGCTGTCGACGGTGTGTCGGTGACCATTGACAGAAGCCGGTGACCCGGTACGCCATTGGGCTCGGCTCCAATCTCGGTGATCGCCTCGCCCATCTGCGTTTCGCATTCGAGGGTCTTGGCGAGCTCGGTCGGGTCGGCGCTGTTTCCAGCCTGTATGAGTCAGCCCCGGTGGGCGGTCCGGCACAAGATCCGTTCCTGAATGCAGTCGTCATTGTCGAATCTGATCTCGAACCTCTCGTCCTATTGGATCGGCTTCAAGAAATCGAGACCCAGACCGGTCGGGTGAGAATGACTCGCTGGGGTCCGAGAACGCTTGATCTCGACATCGTCTCGTCTGACGGGGATCTGGTCTCTGAGGAGGCCCTCGATATCCCACACCCAAGGGCGGCCGAGCGCGAGTTTGTGCTTCGCCCTCTCGCCGAGGTGTGGCCGCAAGCCCGTGTGGCGCCCGATACTCCCGCTTCCGAGGCCCTGAGGACGGTCGACAGCCAGGGGGTGGACCGTTTGGCCCGAGTTTGGAGCGAGGATCATCGACCTTGGTTGGGCAGGCTGTTTGTCGGGCTTCAATTCGTCTGGTTTCTAGGGATTGCTGTCGCCATGGCCTCCGACGGGACACTGCCTGAAGGCGCCGTCGACGTCACCCGTCTCGTCGGAGCGATGGTGGCGGTCGTCGGAGGCGCTCTCGCCTTCATCTCCTCGCGGCGTCTCGGGCCTGGCCTCACCGCTCTTCCGGAACCTCGCCCGGATGCGGTATTGATCGAGACCGGCCCCTATGCGCTGGCGAGACACCCGATCTATGGCGGCGTCACATTGTTCATCCTGGGAGCGGCCATGATCGTCGACAGTCTCACTGGCGTGTTTCTCAGCCTGGCCTTGCTGCCGTTCTTCTATCTGAAATCTGAGTACGAGGAGCGCACGCTCCGTATCCGATATTCGGAGTATCGCGCGTACCGGGACCGGGTCACCCGTCGTCTGATCCCGTTCCTGATTTGACTTTCGCCTCTATCCAACAGCCGACGGGCCGTGCTAGATTCGAAGTATGGTGAATGGCCGCGGCCCGCCTTTGGTTCCTCTGACATAGTGAAAACATCTGTTCACGACAGGAGGAACCGATAAATGGCAAAACGGTCGCGAGAGCATCGCCAGGAAATCCCAGGATACGACGAGAGTCGTCCTTCGCGCGACGAGCGCAGACAGCAGCACCGGACGGCGCGTCACACCACCAATCAAATGCTGCACATGGCAGACGACCCCGATGAAGTCGTTCTTCCCGAGGCGAAGCGCACCCGCAAGCCGGAAAACGGTGCCGTTCAACATCATGATCCGGAGAAACGTCGGTTCAAGCTATGGAAGACGAAGTTCTGGAAGCGGCGAGACGACTACCGCGATGAGAAGGCCGCTCTTGACTCACAGTGGCCTGTGATAACTCCGTCCCAACTCCCCGAGGAGTAGAGCCACGGTGCCATCATTCATCGCACACGATGAATGAGCACCACGACACAACAGAAGATCAACTGATCGAGGGTCGGCGCGACAAACACGAGACCGTGCTATCCAGCGGTGGCTATCCACGCCGCTTTGACCGAACCGACCTCGCCGCCGACCTCCACTCCCGTTTCGGCAATCTGGAACCGGCGGTCGTGACTGATGAGCGGGTGTCGGTGGCCGGGAGACTGATGCTCCGTCGATCGTTCGGGAAACTTCAGTTCGGCACCCTCCAGGATGTGAGTGGGACCATTCAGTTGTTCGTCGACCGGAAGACGGCCGGGCAAGATCTCGTGGACGAGTTCGCGACGCTGGACCTCGGCGACTGGATCGGGGTGAACGGTCTGGTGATGACCACCAAACGAGGGGAGTTGAGCGTGCAGGTCGATGAGCTGGCACTGCTCCAGAAGTCGCTGCGACCCCTCCCGGACAAGTGGCACGGGTTGGCTGACGTCGAATTGCGTAGTCGTCGCCGGTATCTGGATCTGATGGTCAATCCAGAGGCGCGAAAGGTGGCGATCGCCAGGTCAGAGATCGTGTCAGAGCTACGCGACCAGTTCTGCCGGCGCGGGTTCGTTGAGGTAGAAACCCCGATCCTTCTCCACCAGGCGACCGGGGCCATGGCTCGCCCGTTTGTCACCGAGCACAACGCCCTCGATGCCGAGATGTATCTGAGGATCGCCACGGAGCTCTATCTGAAGAGACTCGTGATCGGTGGTATGGAGAGAGTCTTCGAGATCGGCCGGATCTTCCGGAACGAGGGCGTCGACTCCACGCACAATCCCGAATTCACCATGCTCGAGGCTTATCAGGCTTTCGCGGACTTCGAGGACATCATGGAGCTCATCGAGGAGGTATTCGTGGCCCTTGCCGGGACAGTTGGCGGGGGTACCGACACCGTGTACCAGGGAAAAGAGCTGAATCTTGCTGGCCCGTATCGTCGGGCGACGCTCGCGGAATTGGTGTCGGAAAAGGTAGGCGCAGAAGTGAGTCTCGACACCTCGGTCGAATCCCTGAGATCCCATGCCCGAGACTCCGGAGTGGAGTACGAGGACGACTGGAGCGCCGCGAGGCTGGTCACCGAGATCTACGAAGAGGCGGTTGAGGCCTCGATCTGGGAGCCGACGTTCGTCACCCATCAGCCGATCGAGATGTCACCTCTTTCCCGGAGAAACGCCGAGGACCCAAGATTGGCAGACCGTTTCGAGCTCGTGATAGCGGGGTCGGAGTACGCCAATGCGTTCAGCGAACTGAACGACCCGGACGATCAGCGGGCGAGGTTCGAGACCCAGGAATTGGCGCGCGAGTCGGGTGACGAGGAAGCCCACCCTCTCGACGAGGACTATCTGCTGGCTTTGGAGTACGGGCTTCCACCCACGGGTGGGTTGGGTATCGGTGTTGACCGACTCGTGATGTTGCTCACCGACCAGGCGCATATTCGAGAGGTGATCCTTTTCCCCACCCTGCGTCCCGCACGAGACGAGGCTGAATGAGTAGCGGGCCTCCTACGACCGAGCTGCCTCGACACGATCCACCAGGAAACGACCCAGCTTCTCGAGAATAGTTCTGGGCTCGCCCTCGGGCAGTTGGGCGAGAGCATCTCCTGCCACAGCCAGCCGCTTGGTGGCGGCTTCCAGTGCCTGGTCCACGAACCTGCCGGCCCGCACCAGGGTGATGACCTCATCGACGGTCTCATCGGTGTATGGCATGTCGCTTTCGAGAAGTTGGCGCACCCGGGGTCCGTCCGGGCCGTTGGCGGCGAGAAGCACCGGAGCGGTGAACGTGCCTTCTCGAATGTCTGATCCGGCCGGTTTGCCGATGGTCTCCTCGTCGGCCACCAGGTCAAGGGCGTCATCGGCGATTTGAAAGACCATTCCGACTTCCCAAGCCCATGTGGACAGGGCGTCAACGACCGTGTCGTCGGAGTCCGAAGCCATTGCCCCGAGACGGGCCGAGGTTCTGATCAGCGAAGCCGTCTTGCCCCCGATCACCTGGTTGTATTCGTCGATCGAATGAGAGAGGTCGCCTAGCAACTGAAGCTCACGCGTCTGGCCTTCGACCAACTCTGCGTAGGTAGCGGCAAGTAGACGGACCGACTCCTGGCTCAGGTGGGTCGCTGCTACCTCGGATGCGCGTGCCATGAGAAAGTCGCCCGCCAGGATCGCCACGGTGTTGTCCCAGTTGGCGTTGGCGGAGCCTGCCCCTCGTCTGGTGTCGGCCTCGTCGATCACATCGTCGTGATAGAGAGAGCCGAGGTGTATCAGCTCGGCGGCGACTCCGGCTTCAACCGGCCGCTGGTCTTCCGCCGGCCCGAATTCGGCCGCGAGCAGGGCGAGCAGTGGCCTGAAGCGCTTGCCCCCTGCCAGCAGAAGATGTTGGGCAATCTTCGTCAGATAAGGGTCGTCCGCCGTCGCCGTTTCGAGCAGACGCTCCTCGACAAGACCCAATTGCTCCCATATTCGGGGAATACGGACAAGACTTTGGAGGTCTTCCATAGGTGACGATGGTATTACGAAAAGACGGGCTGGGTTCCGAGGAGAAGTCTGACGACGGCCCGGTGGTAGAATCACTTGTAAGAGGCCGAGGAGAAAAGTGTGTTTGAACGGTTCACAGACCGGGCTCGACGGGTTGTTGTCTTAGCCCAGGAAGAAGCGCGGCTTCTCAACCACAACTACATCGGAACCGAGCACATCCTGCTCGGGCTGCTCAACGAGGGTGAGGGAATAGCAGCCCAGGCTCTGGAGAGCCTCGATATCAATCTCGCATCTGTGCGGGACGAAGTCGTCAAGATCATCGGTCAGGGTCAGCAGTCGCCCTCTGGTCACATTCCGTTTACCCCTCGCGCAAAGAAAGTCCTCGAGCTTTCCCTTCGCGAGGCCCTCCAACTAGGCCATAACTACATCGGAACCGAACACATCCTCTTGGGGCTGATTCGTGAAGGAGAAGGAGTGGCGGCCCAGGTGCTTCAGCAACTGGGTGCGGAGCTGCAGAAGGTTCGTCAGACCGTTATTCAGCTGCTTTCCGGACCTGGAGGCAGCGAGGAGCATTCATCGAAAGGGGCCGGCGCCGGAGGACGTGAGAGTTCATCTTCGGGCTCGACCATCCTCGACCAATTCGGTCGCAACCTCACCTCGGCTGCGGCCAGCGGAAAACTCGACCCGGTGATAGGTCGCAACCGTGAGATCGAGCGGGTCATGCAGATCCTCTCGCGTCGAACCAAGAACAACCCGGTCCTGATCGGTGAGCCCGGTGTCGGAAAGACGGCCATTGTCGAAGGCCTGGCACAGCGGATTATCGCCAAAGACGTTCCGGAGAACCTCGAGGGAAAGAACCTCTATACCCTCGATCTCGGTTCTCTCGTCGCCGGCTCCCGCTATCGAGGCGATTTCGAGGAACGGCTCAAGAAGGTACTGAAAGAAATCAAGAGCCGGGGCGACATCATTCTCTTCATCGATGAGATCCACACTCTTGTTGGGGCCGGTGCAGCTGAAGGCGCTATTGACGCTGCCTCGATCCTCAAGCCAATGCTGGCGAGGGGTGAGCTCCAGACCATCGGTGCCACCACACTCGAGGAGTACAGGAAGTACCTCGAGAAGGACTCTGCACTGGAGCGGCGATTCCAGCCGGTCCAGGTCGAGGAGCCGTCGCTGACCGACACGATCGACATTCTCATGGGTCTCAAGGATCGTTACGAGGAGCATCATTCGGTTCGCTTCACCGATCAGGCCATCGTCTCTGCGGCGAATCTGGCCGATCGCTACATCGCCGACCGCTTCCTTCCGGACAAGGCGATTGACCTGATCGATGAGGCAGGGAGCCGGATGCGGATCTTTCGCAAGAGCGATGTTCCCGAGATCTCTGAGATCGACGTCAAACTTGCAGACGTTCGCCGAAACAAGTCCGACGCCGTGTCTGGCGAGGACTACGAGCAGGCGGCAACGCTGCGTGATGAGGAGCATGTGCTTCTGTCCGATCGTGCGATCAAAGAGGGCGAGACAGACGAGGGCGGATGGGTCATTGACGAGGAGGAAATCGCAGAAGTCCTCGCACAGTGGACGGGTATCCCCGTGCACCGTCTCACTGAGGAGGAAACGGCGCGTCTGGTGCACATGGAGGATGAGCTGCACAAGCGAATCATCGGCCAACACGACGCCATCACGGCCGTGTCCAAGGCGATCCGCCGCACGCGGGCCGGTCTCAAGGATCCCCGACGCCCTTCGGGCTCGTTCATCTTCCTGGGTCCCTCAGGTGTTGGTAAGACCGAGACCGCCAAGGCTCTCGCCGAATTCTTGTTCGGCAAGGAGGATGCGCTCATCCAGCTCGACATGTCCGAGTACATGGAGAAGCACACGGTTAGCCGTCTGGTTGGCTCTCCTCCCGGATACGTCGGATACGACGAGGGCGGTCAGCTAACGGAGGCCGTTCGCCGCAAGCCGTTCTCGGTGGTGTTGTTCGATGAGATCGAGAAGGCTCATCCGGACGTCTTCAACACTCTTCTTCAGATCCTGGAAGAGGGACGTCTGACCGATGCTCAGGGACGCAGCGTCGACTTCAAGAACACGGTCATCATCATGACTTCGAACCTCGGCACCCGCGACTTGCACAAGAAGGCCGTCGGTTTCCACGCGGAAAGCGACGATTCCTCTTACGAGCACATGAAGGAGAAGGTGACCGAAGAGTTGAAGAAGCACTTCCGCCCCGAGTTCATCAACCGGATCGACGAGATTATCGTTTTCCACGAACTCACGATGGATGAGCTCAAGTTGATCGTCGACTTGATGCTGGCGAGAGTGTTGGAGCAGCTGGAGGCACAGCAGCTCGACCTGGTACTCACAGACGATGCCAAGGAGTACCTGGGCACCAAGGGGTATGACCCCGAACTGGGGGCAAGGCCACTGCGCCGGGCGATTCAGCGTCTGCTCGAGGATCCGCTGTCCGAGCGTGTGTTGCTGGGCGAGTACAAGGCCGGGATGACGATCCTGGTCGGTCTGGACAGCGAGAACGACGAACTCACCTTTGAAGGCATCTCGTCGTCGAAGACACCCCCTGTGGAGCTCGCCGACCAGGAGTAGCCGCTTGTGAGTTCCCCTAAAGGGGCCCTTCAGAAGATCCGATTCAATGTGGGCTTAGAGATCCATGCCCACATTTGTCGCACTCTTAATTCTTGTCGCCGGTCTCGGTCCTGGCGAGCCGCCCGAGTACGAGCCCGCTGGTGACTCGGCCTACACACTCGACCTGGAGCTTGACGGCTACATAAACGGCCGGATGGACTCGGCTCGCCTGATGAGACTCGGCGCCTGCATTCTCGAGCGCGATGCGGCCTACACCTACTCTCTCATGGTCGAGGCTGCAGCGGAGGACGGGGTCCGACTGAGACCGGCTAGCTGCTACCGGAACTACGGCATCCAACAGAGGGCCTACGACCGGCGTTGCCCCGTGGAGACGGTTCCGGTCTTCGGAGACAACGGTGTCTCCGGAGCCAAGCAGCAGATCGGCACCAGACAGATGAGAGTTTGCAGCGGTCCGCTGACGGCACAGGCCGGGGAATCGAACCACGGCTGGGGCAGGGCTGTCGATTTTCGCGATTCGCGGGGAATCATCGACTGCTACGACAACGAGTTCCACTGGCTCAAGCGCAACGCCTACCGTTTTGGCTGGGTCCATCCGGCCTGGGCGGAGTGTGGCAGGGAGACCGCCGAGGCGTGGCACTGGGAGTATGCGGGGGTCACCGACCCTTCCCTCGTCGACTACGTATCTATCGACCCGGCCCTCATCGCCACGGCCGAGTAACCGGTTGTTTGCAAACCTCCGGTAGTTACGCCCATATATGGGCCTAACTACCTCCAGAAAGAGGCGCTATCGGGTAGCAAGGGCTTCCCGGACGGAGTTGATCACGAATCCGGGGTCTTCTCTGATCATCTTCCAGGTGATGCGGAGCACTATCCACCCGGCAAGCTGCGCCGCGATGTCACGACGCCTGTCGACTTCGAAAGCGTCGTACAAGGCGTGCCAACGACGGCTGTCGGCTTCGATGACGATCCGTTTAGCCGGGTAGGCGAAGTCGACCCGACCATGGATCGGCTCCAACCAGGGTGCGTGGAATTGCTTCTCGGGTATGCGAATGGCTGCGTTGACGAGAAGCTCGAACAGCTTCGTCTCGATGACCGTGTCCAGGATCCTCTTGTGGTCGGCGCGTTCAGCCAGGATCGTTCGCATCTTTCGCATTCCCGTCTTCCCTTGTCTGGTCAGAGCCAGGTAGAGGGCCGAGAGCTCATCGAAGTCAACGATGCCACGTGCGAGCGCATTGTCGATTACCCGCTCGAGGCGCTTGGCACCGAGCACTTTGGCCAGATCGATGATGGTCCGCGGCGGCGTAGTGATCCTGTGCCCTCCGACTGTCATGACGTGCTCCGGCAGCAGATCTGTCGATTGGTGGACGGTGAGGCCGGGGAACACGTAGGTGCCACGATGAGAGACCGTCACAGATGGCGTCGCTTTGGGGATAGGTTCCATCTTGTGGATTCGAGCCGCTGACTGATGTGAAACGACGGCCCCGAGAAGACGACCGGCAGCCCGCAACATCACATCCGGGCGTGTTGACGTGCCCGGCAGCGCCAAGAGGCCCCTCCCTATCCGAACGAAGATGCCGTCGGAGACCCGTCGAGTCAGGGTGGACTGCGGTAAGCCCAAGGCGAGAGCCTCTTTGGTGGTGATGACCCCACCATGGCGTTTGGCGTAGTCAATCACCGCGCGCGTGGTGGACATACCGTTCACCTTGCCGCTTTCAGACTGCCGACGGAACCCCCTTGCGTTACCTCCGGTAGTTAGACCCATATATGGGCCTAACTACCGGAGGTTCGCAATCCCGGAGCGCCTAGCCTCGCTCTGTGGATAGGGCTGTGCGGAGTTTGTTGATCGTGGGCGGGGCCTACGTGGCGGCGCAGATGATGGCGGACATCGCCAGCCTCCGGATCATCAGCGTCGGCGGCTTCGCAGTCGACGCGGGCACCCTCATATATCCGTTCACCTTCACGTTGCGGGACATGGTCCACAAGATCGGGGGGAAGAGCGCCGCCCGCACACTCATCTGGCTCGCCGCCGGGATCAACGTCTTCATGGCTGCCTTCTTCTGGCTCGTAGCTGTCTGGCCGGCCGACTCCACTACCGGCCCTCAACTCGGGTTCGGTGACGTGCTTGCGCCCGTGTGGGGGATCGTCGTCGCGTCGATCGTGGCCGAGGTGGTTGCCGAACTGATCGACACCGAGGCCTATTCGATGTGGGTTCGGCGCTTCGGCGAGCGCCATCAGTGGGGGCGCGTCCTGGCATCCAACTCGATTGCCATCCCCATCGACTCGGCGATCTTTGTCGGCCTGGCCACAGTCTTCGGCATCTTCCCGCCGAGGTGGCCTGGTCGATCTTCTGGGTCAACGTGATCTTCAAAGGAGTCATCGCCTTCGTCTCGATTCCGATGATCTACTGGGTCAAACCAGCGCCGCTCGGCTCGCCTTACGCCTCCATAAAGCACTAAACTCATCGCTTGCGGGCATGACCGCCCGCTCCTACCCCATACACGGAGGAATTCTCTTGGAAAGCAGAACATGGTGGTGGATTGGCGGTGGCGCCGTCGTCCTAGCCCTCATTCTCTTCTTCGCCTTTAGTGGCGACGACGAAGGTGATGACACCACAACGATTCCCGTTGCCGCTGACTCGACAACGACCAGCGAGGCAACGGAAGACACCACGACGACCAGCGAGGCCATGGAGTCGACGACGACTTCTGAGGCATCGGTTGAAGCCATCAAGGCTTGTCAGGTGACTGACACCGGCGGAATCGACGACAAGTCATTCAACCAGACAGCATGGAAGGGCGTTACAGACGCCCAGGCCGCTGGTCTTGCGACCGACGACTCGAAGTTCCTCGAGTCACAGTCTCCCGCCGACTATGCACCGAATATCCAATCGCTCATTGACGACGGTTGTGATTTGATCGTGACGGTTGGGTTCCTTCTGGGAGCCGACACTCAGACCGCAGCGGAGGCCAATCCGGATCAGCCGTTCCAGATCATCGACTTCGCCTACGACCCCTCGATCCCCAACGTCCAGGGCGCAGTGTTCGGTACCACCGACGCTGCCTTCTTGGCGGGGTATCTGGCAGCAGGCATGTCTGAGACCGGAGTCGTCGCCACCTACGGCGGGATCCAAATTCCATGTGCAGTGACCTGCTTCATGGATGGCTTCTATTTCGGAGTCATGCACTACAACGATGTGAAAGGTACGAGTGTTGAGGTTCTTGGTTGGGATCCAGCAACCTCGGAAGGCGCTTTCACCGGTGACTTCGAAGATCTTGCCAAGGGTCGCGCATTGACCCAGCAGTTCGTCGACGAGGGCGCCGACGTGATCCTCCCAGTAGCCGGTCCTGTCGGTGAGGGCTCTGCTCTCGCCCAGGAGCTTGGCAACGTGTGGGTCATTGGCGTGGA
>PVMK01129090.1_pt1 | contig 66108 bp, 63 predicted proteins | sample 1853481 | NCBI WGS metagenome assembly PVMK01 (sample SAMN08533507, study PRJNA380276) | Marine sediment metagenome, whole genome shotgun sequencing project.
CGGCTGAAAGCCAACGTTATGCCAGGAAGGTTCTTTCGGTGTTTGCAAGGAGACGTTTAGCCAATGACAGATAGATCAATGAGCTTTGTTGAGCCTTACCTCACGCTGAGCTTGGGGCAAAGGTGGGGACCGAAAGAGATATCCAAGGTATCAAAACCCCTCTTTTGTTCGGACTCTTAGCATCTGAAAAGTTAAGGGGTACCTACCTAGTGGGTCCATTGAGTTAGGTGCTAAGAACCCGAAGAAATGGAACTAAAAACTGCTCATACAGCTTTTTCATGGGCTACTTGAATGCAATTCTTCCTTCGGGTTATATGGAAAAACGTGCTCTTGCTCGTTAGGATCGTTGCGAGCGACTATGGCTCTTGCAGGCTCGGTCGCACTCAGGTTAATAGGCTGGTGTGGTACATCTGCTGGAATGAATATGAAATCGCCCGCCTCGTTTATCATTGATTTAGTGAGCCCGGGTCCGTAACGAGTTTCCACGCGCCCCTCCAGGAGATAAATCGCCGACTCATAGCCGCGGTGTATGTGCGGTTTGGCAGCAGCACCGGGCGGTATAACAACAAGATTCATCGAAATACCCTTTGCACCAGCTGTGGCTTCGGAAATACCAACAAAATAGGGTAACTGCTGGCGGGACATGGTTTCAGTGGATGGTCGCACTGTGACAATCTCAACTGATTCCTTTGTACTGGCGACAGCCGTGGATGTAGCGCCAGGACCTTCAACCGAGATTCCATACGCTCCAAAGCCGTAGAGGAACATGAGGGTTGTTGCTGCCACCATGACGCAGAAGAGTCTTTTCTTCATGGGTATCATCCTCTGTTTGAATAGATCGTGATGGAATGGCGACCAGAGCTTCATTCTTGTTTTGGCGGCTGCATGCATTGTAATCAACACCAAGCTCAGGCCCCATCCTTATATGCCTTTAGGTAGTATTCACGAGTTCCTCCGCCTTCTCGAAGGCCCTCTCCATATCAGGAAGGTGGGTAATATCGGGGACTACCTGGATATAGCGCACCTTACCCTCTCTATCCACAAGGATAACCGAGCGCGACAGAAGCATAAGATCGTCAATCAGAAGCCCGGTTGAGCGTCCGAAAGCAGCCTCCCCATGATCAGAAAGATATCGAAGATCCTCTAGTTTTGCCTCTTTGGCAAAGCGTTTTTGTGCAAAAGGGGTATCCCGGCTTATGGTGATGCGCTTGATCTGCTGCGGTAGCTCGTCCCCTTGCTCGCCAAGATAGTGGGTCTGGGCGTCACAAACCGGTGTGTCTAGGGAGGGAACTATGCTCAGAAAGAGTATTGAACCTCTCATGGTAGACAGGTCAACCTTCTCCATGGTCGTCGCATCCCTCAACTGCACCGACGGCAAGGTGTCTCCCACCGCTATGGGTGTGCCGAGAAGTTTAAAAGGTTTTCCTTTCATGGCCACAGAACTCCCGGGTTCAATAGAACCCTCATCTACTGGTATAGTCGGTCTTGTCTGGCCACAACCAAGAAGCAACATCATAAAGACAGGCAGTATTATCAAGAGAGTTTTTCGTGAAATCATTTGGTTCCTCCTCTAACTAATTGCTAGGTCCAGCATCACAGAAGGATGGTCATCGATCCGCTCAGCATAGACGTCAATACGTGTAGTGTGTAGATAAGAATCAGTAATGGAAAAGTAAAGAGCGGTCAGGTGCAGCAATTCTTGGGAATTGGGAGGTCCATAAAAGGAGTCAAGTCGCCGTTTAATTATTTCCAGGGCCAGAAATCCGATTTGACTAACTTCTGGAAAATGTCCCCCAAATTGACCTGATCTGTCAAACCCTTTTTGTATTCTGCTATTTAGAAGAAACATGAATAGGAGGTGGAAGATGAAAACCATACTTGCCATTGTCATGGTTCTCGGCATGACAGCCGTTTACGAGCCAGATTCTATCATTCCCAAATACTTCATAGACAAGACACCCCAAGGCGAATACCGCGTGTATGATAGCAAGCAGATCGTAGTCCCGAAATATATTGTCAAGCCAGATCGCTGGGGCAACGGTTATCGAGTGTACGAGACAGGCAAACCGGTGTTGCCCGTGTATCGTATTGAGCGGAAATGAACCGAGGCGCCGACGAATTAGAGCACTCCTTAGACCCTAACTGAGTCACCCATAAGGTCGGCGCCTTCTAGAGTGGGAAAGACTGCCCATTTGCTCAGGTCCTTAGAACCTAAGAACTCTAAGGATACCCTGACACCGGATCAACCGAGTTAGGTGCTAAGCCCCCGAAGAAATGGAACTAAAAACTGCCTCAATACAGCTTTTGGATGGGCTTGAGTCTGCTCGTTTACACCCCAAAACTGATATGCAATGCAACATGTTGCCATGGGTCTTCAATCCAGTGAGTTCCAGGTCTCTGATGATGCCTACAAATCCCATCCTGGCAGTAGGGATGTTATTTTGAGTCTTCCAGGGGCAAGCTGGGACTTTCACTCACTCGATCTTAATCAAAGTCACATCTTCTTTTCATATCTTGAATTTCCCTGATGTTCACATCTTGGCAAGATATGTTTAGTCACTACCTAGAGAGTTTTACCTCAGCATTTTGTGCTGAGCCCTGGAAGCCGAAAGTGTGAATTAAGGGATGTAATCTACAATTGTGCCATCTGACATGTACATGCCAACTGACCGGAACCATGGGGTTTTTGGGGTGGGTGCAAGCCGCTCATAAGAATATAGCTTCTAAAATGGGAGTTCATCGAAATCGATATCCTCTTGCTGTTTGGCTTTATCTATCTCCTGGCCTATATTTTGGTATTCGATGACCAGGTTTTTCGAGAGTTTGGTGACAAAGGAGGCTTCCTTTACACTGAGGCCTCTTTGCAGGCAGAAGAGAACCCGATTGAGATTGACTTCATAGCGCTGGACAGCCTCGGGGGTGTGATGAGTCTCTTTGGCTGTCTCCGAGACAGATTTTTTCTCAATCACCCTCTTCTTACAGATCTGGCCTTTATGTGAGATGGCTCTGCCCATATCGTGGACCGTACCCCGGTAGGGGAGGATACAGTCATTTTCCTCCTGATAGGCCCTCAGATGTCTAGAGACCGGCGCAATGGTCATTTGGTTGAGTAAAGCAAGATCAGCTACGGCAAGAACTCCGCCTTGTTCATAAGCCTCCTGACAGAGTCTGGCAATAACCTGGCGTCTGATCTTTGCCCAAGAGAGGCCATCTATTCGGCTTTTAATATCTTGATGACTGACCAGAGTCAAGATTACAGGGACTACTTTAGTTCTATCCATGGTTTTGCCATAGGAAGGTTTTTCTTCCTTGGCCACGGCAAACCACAGGATTTGTCCCATCTTGAGGCAACTTGTAGGAGGAAAAAACTCTCTGACCATGGTCTCCAATCGCTGTACAAAAAGATCGACCACTATGGGGCCTCCCATGTGGGGGAACTCTTTGTGAATGAAGGCTGCCAGGGCAGAACTGAAGGTCTTTTTAAGCGCAGGACCAAAGCGAGCCTCAAGGTATCGGGCTTTGGGGGCCATAGTATTCCTTGCCATTCTCTGCCTTCTCAATTCGGTAGGGTCTCATCGGCTTCATTGGCTGCCCCTTATGTATGAGGTACCCTTAGCATACAGGTGGCTACAGCGGCTGTCAAGCGTAGTGAGGCTGCTGGCGGTAAAACTCACAACTGACCGTATAGGAGAGGTCACCAGGGCTTCGTGGTGGTACTTAGGTGCGGTGAAGGCCCTATCATTTTGCTCTAAGAGCTTCTGCTGGTAAGCGTTTAGGCAAAAAGTAAGCCCCAACGCTCGAAAGCGAAGGGGCTCATAGGAGACTCCCTCGGCCTATCCAAGGGAACATGGCTCACTAGAGAAAACTCCTGCCAGCAGGAGTGTAGGGAGCCTGTACCCCATCGGCCATGCGATTGGTCGGTTGAGGTTTTTTGTTAGTCCCACCTCATTTTATCCCTGGTTGGCCTAAGAACCCGCTCCGGTTAACCTATGCTTCTCATGCCTTTAGTCGTCACAAAGTTCACATCTTGGCAAGAGATATGAAGTTCAGGGACAGTGAATTGAACCCCAACATCTTGTGGAGACCTGAGCTCTAACGGAACTATCGACCAGCCGCACAAACTGAAACAGTGCTTGTCGGAAACTCTCCAATTAGGCTGCGCGCCCCAATCCTGCCCCGACCGTCATATCTAACACTGTACCCTCCGAGTACCCTTTTCCCCAACTCGGTGGCAAGGACACTGACTAGAGGTTTGCACTTCGTCTTTTACTCCCATGGACGTCTTACCTACTCCCAAAGATGCGCATAAACCCCTCAACTCTTATCTCACTTAAATCCTGTAATTTTTTGCATTATAAAGAATCCTTTCGTTCGCGAGTCGCTTGGGCCTTTAATGATTGTTTCCTTCGCCAGAGTGGCGGCCTGGGGCTTGGAACAAAACTTTTTAAGGAGGTCTGCGCTGTGGCAGAAGGAACTGTAAAGTGGTACAGTAAACAGAAAGGGTATGGCTCCATTGAGCAGGATGACAGAGGGGAGATATTTGTTAACCACTCGGCCATCAACATGCCCGGATTCAAAACTCTTTCTGAAGGTGGCCGGGTATTATGGCAAAGCGCAGCCAACGTAGGTTCATGAAGCGGCAGAAAGAGATCGAGCGCAAGAAAAAAGCCCAGGAAAAAGTGACGCGGCGGCAAGGTAAAAGAAGCATGCGACTGAGGTTGAAGAGCAGGACGGCACAGAGCGACCGGAGAAGTAGGAGGGAAAGTAGCCGTGAGAGTCTGACTGAGGCCACCGGGAGATAAGTGGATTAGTCTTCGAACCCTATTGTGCCTTTAATCCTCTAGGTTCTACTCCAGCAGTTGGCTAGACAAGAAAAAGCCCCCTGTTAATTAGGGTCAGGGGCTTAAATCCTACTAGGAATTTGGAAAGAGCCTTTGTAGACGATGCCTGATAAAGAGAATTGGGAGAAAGAACTGAATTTGGGAGAGCAGAATTGCTCCGAGGCCAAGGGGAATCTTTTCCTTGAAGAGGGGCATGAGGATGATTCTGTTAATCTTTACTTCCAGGAAATGGGGCGGTTCTCCCTTCTGACTCGAGAAGAAGAGATTCAGATCGCCAAGCGGATAGAAATTACTCAAAAAAAGGTCGCCCTCAAACAGGATTTAAAAAAGGTTCTTCACTCTCGCGAAGAGATAGGGGCTGCCAAAAAGGAATTTGTGGAGACGAACCTGCGTCTGGTCATCAGTATCGCTAAGAAGTACACTAATCGGGGAGTTGAGTTTCTGGACCTAATCCAGGAGGGAAATATCGGCCTGATGAAAGCTGTGGATAAGTTTGACTACCATCGGGGCTATAAGTTTAGCACCTACGCCATCTGGTGGATCCGTCAGGGAATCACCCGCGCCATTCAAGATCAGGCTCGAACGATCCGACTACCCGTTCATATAGGTGAGGTGCTCAACAAGGTAATCCGGAGTTCTGGAGACCTGGCCAAGGAGATCGGCCGGAGTCCAACCCCTGATGAAATTGCCAGGAAGATGGAACTACCCATAGAGAAAGTGAAGAAGGCACTTGAGATTGCCCGAAGAAGAAACCCCATTTCACTAGAGACCCCCATGGGTGAAGAGCACTCCCACCTGGGAGACTTCATTGCCGATAAAGGTAGCGTTTCCCCGGAAGAGGCAGCGATCCAGAAGGATCGGGCCGAGCGAGTTCAGGTGATTCTTGCCACTCTAACCCCTCGTGAGGAGAAGGTCTTGCGGCGACGCTACGGAATTGGGGAGGAGACGGGACATACTCTTCAAGAGGTGGGGGATGAGTTTGGGGTGACGCGTGAACGCATTCGCCAGATTCAGGCCAAGGCTCTGACTAAGTTGCGGCACTCCAGCCGGAGCAAAAGATTGGCTTTTATGGAAGAATAAACTTGCTTCATTACCTTCAACGATAGTGACGAAACGGCCTAACAAGGCGCGTAGCTGGCGCACCAAGCCGCTTGCACTGGCAGTTAAAGATATCTACTAAAGGTGAGCGGTCCTGGCCTGTGATTTAAATCGCCTGTGGCAGAGATACATTGCTGTCTTGAGAGGAGGTTGGCATGCCCTACTCTATTATTTTCATTCTTATACTGGCGATCCTTTTTCTGGCCAGCGCCATTCGGATTCTCAAAGAGTACGAACGGGGGGTCATTTTCCGTCTGGGAAGGGTCATCGAGGCCAAAGGGCCGGGGCTCATCATCCTCATCCCCGTGGTGGACCGGATGGTGAAGGTCAGCCTGCGGTTGGTGGCCATGGACGTACCTCCTCAAGATGTGATTACCCGAGATAACGTATCTGTGAAGGTCAATGCAGTGGTCTATTTCCGGGTGATGGATCCCACTAATGCGGTGGTGGAGGTGGAAAATTATCTCTATGCCACCTCCCAGATGGCCCAAACCACCCTGCGCAGTGTTTGCGGGCAGGGGGAGCTGGACGAACTGCTCTCCGAACGTGAAATGATCAATAATAAGCTCCAGGAGATTTTGGATGAGCATACCGACCCCTGGGGCATTAAGGTCAGCACTGTTGAGGTCAAGCACATCGACCTGCCCCAGGATATGCAACGAGCCATGGCCCGTCAGGCTGAAGCCGAGCGGGAGCGCCGTGCCATGGTTATCAACGCAGAGGGGGAGCACCAGGCCGCGAATCGCCTGGCCGAAGCGGCCCGGTTAATCTCCGACCATCCCATTGCACTGCAGCTCCGCTACTTACAGACTGTGCAAGAGGCCGCTGCGAAGAGCAAATCCACCACGCTCTTTCCCATTCCCATTGATTTGTTTAAACCGTTTCTGCAGTTAGAGGAAGACTTGGAAAAAGTGAAAAAAGAAAGCCGTGGCACCTGATTGTGCGCCAGCCACCCCTGGTGCTGCCTTGGTAGTCGTCCCATCCTGTGAAGGGAGCACCGTTTGTGCCAGGCTTTTTTGGGGTGAACTGTGAATTAACGGATGTAATATAAACTTTCGGAGTGATTGGGTAGGAGTTTATATAATTCATCAAATGTTGAACGAGTATAGTAGCCATCACTGGTCAATAATCTCAAGAACCACACGCTTTCTAAGCTTAGCGGAAGCAGCGTTTAAAAGGGTCCGCATGGCTTGGGCATTGCGCCCTTTCTTGCCAATTATCTTTCCCATGTCCTCCTTGGCTACCTTCAATTCAATCACTGAAGTATCTCTTCCAGCGATCTCTGTTACTTCCACCTGAGCTGGATTGTCCACCAGCGCCTCCGCCATGAGTTTAACTAACTCTTTCATCGCCGCAACCTCCGTGCTGATCGTGCAGAAACGGAACTTCAGAGCTAACAGGACTAGTTTCTACTCGTACTTGTATACGTTCAAGCCCACTTTAATGTGGCTAAATTCCTCTCCAGGCACGTTCACATTGCCAAGGGTGCTGGCAACTGCAATGGTCTTACCTGATTTACTAGGACCGTGATCTTGGGTTAGGTCTACGGTGATGATGAGGTTGTTGCCCTTGACTTCCATCTGTACGTTTTTCATGGTCTAGCTCCCCACTCTTTGTTTATAGCCGTTCGTCTCAATGGTATTATTGTCAATTTTTTATACTACCATAACCTTTTGAGAATCCTTAATTCTTAATCAGCAGCTTTGGCGATGCTCCCCCCCCTTGACCCCCTTTTTCTCATTATAGTAGAAAACCTAACATTCATCTATCATGCTTGAAGCAAAAAGGAACAGTTATGAAAACAAGAAAATCGAAGGTTCAGAGCTTGGTTATAGATATTGCAGTCATCTTAGGTTTAATTATGGCAGCGATTGTATTTGCAGCTCATGGTCTCAATACTAAAATCCCATCTTTGTTTTAGCGGTGGACAGCTAAGACATATCATGTTAGAAGGAAAAAAATCTGAGATTAGGTCGAGCCATGCCACTCAGTTGTACTTTGAGGGACACTGGCGCATCGAGGAGTGAAGAATTTTCATGACTGTTAACGCTGCTAGCATGGCTAGACACGTATTCCGGCTCTATCTAATTAAACCATCTCATTACGACGACGACGGTTACGTCATTCAGTGGCTGCGCTCTGACATTCCCTCCAACACGATGGCCACGCTAAACGGCATCGCCCTTGAGTGCAGCGCAGCGCGAGTTCTGGGAGAGGCTGTCGATATCGTCATTACCACCCTTGACGAGGCTAATCACCGAATCAAGCCGAACAAGATCATTGGCGAAATTGAGGCAAGCGGTGGCAGGGGTCTCGTTGCTCTCGTCGGGGTTCAAACGAATCAGTTTCCGCGAGCTGTCGACATCGCCCGCCCATTGCGGGCCGCCGATGTGCCGGTTTGTATTGGCGGTTTCCACGTCAGCGGCTGCCTGTCGATGCTGCCGAAGATTCCACCCGAAATCCAGCAAGCGTTGGACCTCGGCATCTCGATCTTTGCAGGCGAAGCCGAGGGCCAATTCGATAAGCTGCTCAGGGACGCCTACCGAAGACAGCTGAAACCAATCTACAACGTGATGGCCGATCTTCCCAGGCTTCAGGGTGCAACCCTTCCGGTTCTGCCACAAAGCGACCTCGAAGGTAGGCTGACGGGGAGGGCCAGTTTTGATTCCGGCCGCGGCTGCCCCTACGATTGCAGTTTCTGCACAATCATTAATGTTCAGGGTCGCAAGTCGCGGTACAGGACGGCAGATGATATCGAGAAGGTCTTGCGTGACCATTACGCCCTGGGCATCAAGAAATTCTTCATAACCGACGACAACTTCACCCGCAACAAGAACTGGGAAGCGATCTTCGACCGCATCATCCAGCTACGCCAGGAAGAAGGGATGAAGCTTTCCTTTATCATCCAAGTCGACACCATGTGCCACAAAATCCCGAACTTCGTGGAGAAGGCCGGCCTCGCCGGTGTCAACAGGGTCTTCATTGGGCTCGAAAGCGTCAATCCGGACAATCTAATTGCGGTGAAAAAGAGGCTCAACCGGTTCACTGAGTACCGCGTGATGCTGCAGGCTTGGAAAAACATTGGCGTGATCACCAGTTGTGGCTACATGATTGGCTTCCCGAACGACACCTACGAACGGGTGATGCGCGACATCGAGATAATCAAGAGCGAACTCCCGGTTGACCTCATATCATTCTCTTGCCTAACCCCGCTTCCAGGATGTGAAGACCACAAGGTTCTCGCCACGCAAGGCATTTCCATGGATCCTGACATGAACAACTACGACGCCGAGCACGTCACCACCGCGCATCCACTGATGTCGGACGAGGAATTTCTTCGGACATACCGACAGGCATGGGAAGCTTTCTACACGCTCGATCACGTGGAGACGATCATACGGCGGGCTGCTGCCTGCGGAATCAAAGCGCGTAAGGTCATGAAACTCGCTCTGTATTTCTACGGTATGCAGAGGATCGAGGGCATCCATCCCTTGCAGGGAGGACTGTTCAGGCGGAAGTACCGGAAGGACCGGCGCCCTGGTTTTCCCATCGAGAGTCCTATGGTCTTCTATCCGCGGTATCTCTGGGAGACTATCATAAGATCGGTTCGTCTCTTCACCCTCCTCCGGCGCTACAAGCGCATTTTGGCCCGAGTAGAGGCTACCCCGGAAAAGCACACTTACATGGACGTCGCCTTGACCCCGGCGACAAAGTAGAATCTACACTCCTTGGAGATCTTCAACTGAACCGAGGGGGTTGGAGATTGCTGCGTGAAGTGTAGATTAAGGGAAGCTGCACTCTTCCAGTAGTAGTGTTTGGCAGGTCCACCGGGTTACTATTATTAATAAATATTCAAGACTTCGTTTGCAGGTGAGACATTACATAGGATGGTGGCAATATATAGCATGATTTTTCTCAATGAACACACCTACAAAGTGACGGATTTCAATTGATCTTGACATGCCAGATCAATGATCTTATGTTTTTCCCAAAACGTAACTAAAAATCACTTCTCCCGGATACCCTTCTCGGTCAAAAGATCGTCTTGACCAGCAAACCCTGCTGAAACATGAAGGCAGGAGACCAGGGAGTTCAGGGGTTACTTAAATGAAGAAACAATATCTTACCTTTATCCTTTGCTTAGTATTAATCATCGGCTGTGCCACCAGTCCTACAGGAAGACGTCAGCTCATGATCATCTCGGAGGAAAGGGCCATTTCCGCCTCCAAGCAGGCGTATGTCGAGATACTAAAACCCTATGAACAGCAGGGCAAGGTCGACAACGATCAGGCCTTGAAAGATCGTGTCTACAGGATTACCGAGCGGTTGATTGCTCAGGCCATAAAAATGCGGCCGGAGACGAAAAATTGGGACTGGAGTATCAAAATCATCGATGATCCGAAAACAGTTAACGCCTGGGCCATGGCCGGCGGTAAGATGGCACTTTATAGCGGTCTCGTGATACAACTCAAAGCAACGGATGATGAACTGGCCCAGGTCCTTGGACACGAGATTGCCCATGCCTTGGCTAATCATTCAGCCGAAAAGATGTCGGTTGCCATGGCCACCACCGTTGGTGTGATTGCGGTAGGTGTCGCTGCAGATCGCAAGGGGTTGGCACTAACAGGGGCGGCGCTGGCCGCCGCGCTGGCTGTCCAGAGACCAAACAGCCGGGCGGCGGAGTCGGAAGCAGATCGTATCGGCATTGAGCTGGCAGCTAAAGCGGGTTATGATCCGCGGGCCGCGATCACCCTGTGGCAGAAGATGGCCCAGGTCGGCGGTAAAGGTCCCCCCGAATTTCTCAGTACCCATCCGTCTCCGGAAAATCGCCAGAAAAAACTTGCCGAATATGTCCCTGAGATGATGCCCTATTACGAGCAAAAGGGAGGTCGCCCGATTTACAAGTTGTAACCGGAGGCGCAACGACAAAAATCTTCTACACCTTCGTTGCTTGTTGTTCTCCAGTCTTACCAAAACGTCGTTCCCGCCGCTGGTAGTCAGCGAGCGCCTCCATTAACTGGGCCTCACGGAAATCCGGCCAGTATATCGGGCTGACGTAAAGCTCAGTGTAGGCCATTTGCCACAGGAGAAAATTGCTTATCCGTTGTTCACCACTGGTACGAATGAGCAGGTCCGGGTCAGGCATGTCTGAGGTGTCGAGATTCTGGGAAAACATCACTTCATCTATTTCTGCGGGTTCCAGTTGATTGGCCACGCAGGCCGCCGCCAGCTTTTGAGCGGTTCGGACGATTTCGGTCCGGCCACTGTAGCTAAGGGCCAGGTTGAGGAGCATCTCACTGTTTGCCGAGGTTTTGTTCATGGTGTCTACCAGCAACCGGTTAATACTTTTCGGCAGTTCTTGGATATCACCAATGGCATTGAGACGGATGGAGTGCTCCATCATCTCGTCTAGCTCAGATTTAAGATATCGGCTCAGCAGCCTCCACAGGGCCTGAACCTCACGACCGGGTCGTTGCCAGTTCTCTTTGGAAAAAGCATAAAGTGTGAGGATGGGAATACCAATTCTGCGGCAGGTTCTGACTATGATTCGAACAGACTCGGCTCCGGCACGATGTCCTTCTATGCGACTTAGGTTGCGCTCTTGGGCCCAACGACCGTTACCATCCATGATAATGGCCAGGTGGTGGGGCAGCTTTTCCACCTTAAACCTATCTTTGGCGGGCTGATCAGGGATAGTATTTTCTTTTGGCAGGTCAGGAACGGTAGCCATTCGTCATTCCGGGCTATATCTCAAGAATTTCTTTTTCTTTGACCGCGCACAGCTCGTCTACCTGAGAGATAAACTGGTCGGTTGCTTTCTGGACTTCTTCCTGTGACCGAAACAGGTCATCCTCGCTGATCTCTTTTTCTTTCTTGAGGTCTTTGAGCATTTCGTTGGCATCGCGACGAATGTTGCGAATGGCCACTTTGTTCTCTTCGCTCATTTTTCGCGCAACTTTGACCAGTTCTTTCCGTCGTTCTTCGGTGAGAGGAGGTATTGATATGCGTATGACTTTGCCATCGTTCATAGGGGTGAGACCCAGTTCTGATTTCAGGATTGCCTTTTCGATATCTTCAATTGCCGTTTTGTCCCATGGCTGGATGACAATGAGGCGAGGTTCCGGCACTGCCAGTGAGGCCATCTGGTTGAGAGGGGTTGGGGTATCATAGTAAGAGACCCGGATCCCATCAAGCAGGGAAATGGAGGCTCTGCCCGTGCGCAGACGGCTGTATTCTCGTTTGAGCGATTCTATTGACTTTCCCATCCGGTCCTTCAAATCTTCGAATATTTCATCACCCATTATCCCCCCCCCTCCACTATAGTGCCAACCGGTTCACCCATAACCACCCTCTTCATGTTGCCCGGCTTGGTGAGGTTGAAGACGATTATGGGCATAGCATTATCCATAGCTAGAGAAATAGCAGTTGCATCCATTACCTTCAACTGCTTATGAAGGACTTCCAAATGAGTGAGCCTGTCTATTTTTTTGACACCCGGAGTCTTCTCCGGATCGGCCGGATAGACGCCATCAACCCTGGTGGCTTTTAGCAGGACATCGGCCTGTACCTCCATGGCGCGCAATGCGGCAGCGGTATCCGTAGTAAAGTAAGGGTTTCCGGTTCCCGCGGCGAAGATTACGATACGTCCCTTCTCCAGATGGCGAATAGCGCGACGACGGATGTAGGGCTCTGCCACTGCTCTCATGCTGATAGCTGATTGCAGCCGAGTCTGACCACCCAATCTCTCTAGGGCATCTTGCAGTGCTAGAGCATTGATGACGGTGGCCAACATCCCCATATTGTCCGCCGAGGTCCGGTCCATGCCGCGGGAAGCAGCAGACACGCCGCGAAAGATGTTGCCTCCCCCAATAACCACGGCAACCTGGACCCCCAGACTATCCACTTCATATATGTCTGCGGCTACCTTGTCAATAACCTCGGGGACGATACCGAAGGAGGCGTCTCCCATCAGAGCCTCACCACTTATCTTAAGAACTATCCGCTTGTATTTAGGTTCCGACATGGTCCCTTTCTTGAAGAAAATCCGAAATCCGAAGCTCGAAATCCGAAACAAATTCGAAATTCAAATGTTCAAATGTTCAAAACAGAAGCAGCTTGGATGATCGACTATAATGTTTGGGACATTTGGATTTTCGTGATTTGAAAATTGTTTCGATATTCGATATTCGATATTCGGATTTACCGTTTGGTGGATTAGGCGGAGCCAATCAACCAAACGGTGCTAGCTTGCCGAATCTTCACCCAACTGATAACGGATGAAACGACGCACTATTACGTTTTCGCCAGTCTTGGCGCGAAGCTCATTGAGAAGATCTTCGATGGCAATATCAGTGTCGCGGACGTATGCCTGCTTCAAGAGGCAAACCTCCTGGTAGAATTTATTGAGTTTACCCTCGGCAATTTTATCGACAATGTTTTCCGGTTTGCCTGTTTCAAGGGCCTGCGCCCGGTAGATTTCCTTCTCACGCGCTACGATTTCCTGGGCAAGACCCTCACGGTCAATGGCCAAGGGGTTGGTTGCAGCAATATGCATGGCGAGGTTTTTGACAAAGTCGCCAAAGGCCTCGTTTCTGGCGGTGAAGTCGGTTTCACAGTTTACTTCCACCATGACCCCAATTTTGCCACCCGCGTGGATGTAGGAATGGACTATACCCTCACTGGCGATTCTGCCGGCTCGCTTTTGAGCTACAGCCAGACCTTTCTGCCTCAGGTAATCAATGGCTTTCTGCATGTCACCCTGGGTTTCCTGGAGTGCCGCCTTACAATCCATAATCCCAACGTTGGTTTTTTCCCGCAACTCTTTCACCATTGCTGAAGTGATTTGCAATTTTTTCCTCCTTCAAAGTCGCTCATTCTTCCACAGGATTGATAATCTCGATCTCAGGGCCGCCTTCTTCAGCAGAGATGGCGGTGCCGATCAATGCAGCTTCGGCTTCGGCGTCAGTGGACGCTTTGTCCATTGATGCCTGAAGTTGCTCTTCTCTTTTCTGCTTGCCCTCAATACATGCATCCGCGACTTTGGAAGCAAAGAGGCGGATAGAGCGGATAGCGTCGTCATTCCCCGGAACAATATAATCGATGGGATCGGGGTCGCAGTTGCTGTCCACAATCGCAACGATGGGTATTCGCAATTTGTTGGCCTCTGCCACAGCTATATTTTCACGCCTTGGATCCACTATAAAAACAGCACCTGGCAGTCGCTCCATGTCCTCAATGCCCCCCAGGTTCCTATCCAGCTTCATCGTCTCCCGTTCCATCTGGAGAATCTCTTTCTTGGGAAACTTACTGATGCTGCCATCCTCCTTCATACCCTTGAGCTGTTTGAGTCGGTCTATGCTCTTTTTGATGGTCTGGAAGTTGGTGAGCATTCCGCCAAGCCAGCGGTGGGTGACGCGAAACATGCCGCAGCGTTCGGATTCTTCCACAATGGAGTCCACTGCCTGTTTTTTGGTGCCGACAAAAAGCACGGAATCTCCGGCTGCCAGCGTATCAACTAAGAATTGATAGGCAGTGTTAAACATGGGGACGGTCTTTTGTAGATCAATGATGTAGATTCCATTGCGTGCCCCGAAAATGTATGGTTTCATCTTCGGATTCCAGCGGCGGGTCTGATGTCCAAAATGGACACCAGATTCGAGAAGTTGCTTCATGGTAATAACTGACATTTTTTCCTCCCTCTGGTTTTTCCTCCATCCCCCCGGCAATACCTAGCCACCCCGCAACCCGGGACACCAAAGGATTGAGGGGATGTGTGGTTTGAAAACAGTCCTAACAAATCTTAAACTTGGCCCTCTCCAGCAACAATACTGTACGGAGCGGACCAAACTGTGCCTTCGGGTAAACGATTTTAACTATCACACTTACTGTTAACTTTCAAGGGGAAAAGCGAGTTATCGGCATGGAGCATGGGGCAAATCCATTGACGATTGATGATTGACGATTGGGGATTGAACCCTTAAGGTCATCGAAACAAGGATATTGCTGAGTCTATACATTGGGAATGCAAGAAAGAAAATCGAAAGCGCTAAACAATAGCCAATAGTCAATCATCAATCGTCAATGGATTTGACGAGCCTGCCTGCCTGCCGGATCATTCCGCCACTCTTCGGCCCGCAGGTGAGGATGAGATCTAAAACTGAGAGATTGGCGATGAAATCACCCCAGAGCTGAGGGTAAATTGGAGGTTCATATTTGTAATACATTATCTGAATACCATGGCGTTGGAACAAATTCTCGTCGAGGTACTTGTGTGATGAAGCTATGGTCAAATATTTCCGGGCTCCTAGCCCCTTACAAATATCCACCAGCCGTTGGGAACCACTGGTCTCAATGGCAAAAGTTGAGTTGCGCACAAAAGGTCGAGGAATTCCCAAGGCGATCCTCAGATAGTCCAAAATCACGAGATTGAGCTCTAAGAGCTCGCGCCGGGTATCGTGGTATATTTGTCGACATAATGTGCCATGTTCGTCCCAGTAAGGAGCATGTTTGTAAGCATGTTCAAGGCTGAACAGGTGCTTTTTCTGCCAATTTTCGGCGTTGCAGATTTCAACCTGATCAATACGCTGAAAACTCCTGCCTCGCTTCCAAACTGGCACTGTTAGCCACAATTCTCCCTGGTCGTTCTTGAGCCGGTTTCGATTTATCCAGCTTCCTCCCAAGGGAAATTGGACATCATCGAGCAGCACCAACTGTTCCGCTTGCATACCTTTAAAAAATAGTCCGGGCCAAGGCATGAAATTTGGATGGTGGCAAGCGATCATCATGGCTGAACTCGCAGGGCGCATAGCGCAGAGGGTATCGGTAAACAGTAAGCGGTGAACGGTAAACGGATTAGGGGGGCCACCTCAACGGTTTACCATCTACAAGTTGCCGTTCACAGAGTAGTAGTGTTCAGTGCCTAGTAATTGCTGCCAGCTGCTAGCTGCCCGCTGCCCCCTGATCTAGCTTCTATAATCGGCATTGATCTTGATGTAATCAATACTGAGATCACAGGTGTAGACTGATTCCTCTGCCGTGCCCTCACCAAGATCAATCGTTATGGAAAACGATGGTTGGCGTAAAATCTCGCTGGCCTTATTCTCCGCCTTTTCTCCAAGAGAAAGCCCGTTTTCCACAAGCTTCACCTCATTGAAGAACAGCTGCACCCGGTTGGGATCGAAGCGGATATCCGCCCGGCCCAATGCCGCAAGAACACGGCCCCAGTTGGCGTCCTCTCCAAAAAGGGCGGTTTTTACCAGGGGTGAGTTGGCAACTGTACGAGCTCCCCTGAGTGCTTCAACCTGACTTGATGCTCCCTTTAGTCTGATTTCAACCAATTTGGTGGCACCTTCTCCATCAGCAACGATTTTTTTGGCCAGATCTAGTAGGACTTCTCCAAGGGCCTGGCGTAAGCGTTCGCCATCAGGGGAAGCCAGGTCTGCTATCGGCTGGTTAGCGGCGCGACCGTTTGCGAGTACTATAAGCGTGTCGTTGGTGCTGGTGTCCCCGTCCACCGTAATCCGGTTAAAAGAGTGTTCCGCTTCTTCTCGAACCAGTGTCTGGAGGGCTTCAGGGGTGATGGCTGCATCTGTGGCCACGAATGAGAGCAAGGTTGCCATGTCCGGGCAGATCATGCCGGCGCCCTTGGCGATGCCAAGTACTGTGAAAGGACGGTCCTGCAGCCGGCTTCTTACCATGTGGATTTTGGGTACCGTGTCCGTGGTCATAATTGCTTGAGCCGCATCCATCCAGCCATCGGAGCGCACCAAGGGAACTAACTTGGGAAGATAGTTGGCCACCGGCTCAATGGGCAGGTCCATGCCAATCACCCCGGTGGAGGCCACCAAAATCTCTTCGAGGGGACAGCCAATGGCATCAGCAGCTATGCGAGCTGTGGCCTGGGCACGTTGCAGGCCAATGTCCCCGGTGCAGGCGTTGGCGATACCGCTGTTGACTACAATTGCCCGGACAGTATTCCCGGTTAGATGTGAGCGGCTGAGCAAAACGGGGGCTGCCTGGACCTTGTTGGTGGTAAAAACCCCGGCAGCAGTGGCTGGCACCTCACTGGTAATGAGGGCAAGGTCGGGACGTCCTTGATAGCGAATGCCAGCGGCTATGGCGCCGGCTTTGAATCCGGGAACGGTAAACTCTTCAGGAGGAGGTAATTGGTCAGTGGTCATTGGTCATCTTTCATTTCACATTTCACAATGAAAGAAAACAGGAGCCAGGAGTCAGCGGTAAACGGTAAATATTTATCGAGTATCGAATATCTCAAATCCCACATCCACAATCTTCCTCTTACCTCTAACCTCTGATCTCTAATCACCGTCTCGCCGCGTCCCCGCGTCGTCTTGTAGTGTCTAGTGCCTACTACGCAGAGCGCTTTGCGCCATGCGCTTATCTCCCACAGCATTTCTTGTATTTCTTGCCGCTCCCACAGGGACAGGGCTGGTTGCGGCCAACCTTGGCAGAACGTCTTGCCGGCTTTCTTTTTGAGCCAGCCGCTGATTCGCCGTGACTGAGGAGCAGGGGCTGCTGTTGGGCTTCTTGCAGGTGCTCGGTTTCCTCCTGAGTAGCCACCTGAATCCTGAAAAGCATCTGGAGGATCTCTCCCTTGATCTGCTCCACCATTTCCTGAAACATTTCAAGCCCTTCACGCTTGTACTCGGTGAGCGGATCTTGCTGAGCATAACCACGCAAGCCGATCCCTTCCTTCAGGTGATCCATGGCCAGCAGATGCTCACGCCAGCGCTGATCTACCGTCTGCAGGGTTACCAGCCGCTCCATGTCTCGCGCTATTTCCGGGCCCCATTCCTCCTCTTTCTGAGAATAGCCGTTCCGAGCTTTTTCCAAGAGGAACTCACGCATACCTTCCTGGGTGAAGTCTTCCGCGGCATTCCCTTCGAAGCTCAGTGCCATGGAGAATTGAGTTAGAAAAGCTTCCTGTAATCCTCGCAGATCCCACTCTTCCGGAGGGGTCTCTTCCTGGGTGTGGTTCTCAACCAGGTCGTCAACAATATCTTCAATCATGTCCATGATAACCGGCTGGAGATCTTCTTCCTCCAGAGCCTGGCGGCGGTGCTCGTAAATTATCTCCCGCTGTTGGTTCATGACATCGTCGTATTCGATAAGCTGCTTGCGAATGTTGAAGTTCTGTCCTTCCACTTTCTTCTGGGCGTTTTCTATGGCGCGGGAGATAAGTCCATGTTCGATGGGATGTCCCTCCTCCATGCCCACCCTATCCATGAGGTTAGCGATGCGGTCGGCGGCAAAGATTCTCATGAGATCGTCTTCCAGGGAAAGATAAAAGCGAGATGAACCCGGGTCACCCTGGCGACCTGCCCGGCCGCGGAGCTGGTTGTCAATGCGGCGAGCTTCATGGCGTTCGGTGCCGATAATGTGGAGACCATCCATATCCACTACTCCGGGACCCAATACAATGTCGGTACCGCGTCCCGCCATATTGGTGGAGATAGTGGCTGCAGCTTTTTGCCCTGCTTGGGTTATAATTTCCGCTTCTTTCTCATGATTTTTTGCATTCAGCACCGAATGCTTGACGCCCTCTTTCGCTAACATCTTGCTGAGTCTCTCGGACTTCTCAATGGACACAGTACCCACGAGGACCGGCCTTTCCATTTCAGCCAGCTCTTTGATCTCTTCCACCACAGCCTGAAATTTTTCCCGCTCGGTCTTATAGATAACATCAGTGTGGTCTAATCTGACCATCTCTTTGTTGGTAGGGATGAGCATCACGTCCAGGTTATAGATCTTGGCAAACTCCGCAGCTTCAGTGTCGGCGGTTCCTGTCATGCCGGCGAGTTTCTCATACATACGAAAATAGTTCTGAAAAGTAATGGTGGCGAGGGTCTGGTTTTCCTGCTCAACCCGCACACCCTCTCTGGCTTCCAGTGCTTGATGCAAACCATCGCTGTAACGACGACCAGGCATGAGGCGGCCAGTGAACTCATCTACGATGATGATCTGACCATCTTTGACCACGTAGTCCACATCCTTGCCGAAGAGGGCGTAGGCCTTTAGCAGCTGGTTGATCACATGGTTGCGGGTAAGCTTCTGCTCATAATCGCTCCGAATCCGATGTTTGCGTTCTGTTTTTTCTTCCGAGGAGAGAGTGTTGTCTTGATCAATTCGGTCTATTTCTGTTTCCAGCTCCGGCAGCATGAAGAAGGTGGAATCGTTCTTGGCAATTATGTCCTTGCCGTTCTCAGTGGGATATACATTTCGCTCCTTCTCCTCCACCACGTAGTAAAGGGAGTCATCCACCTCGGGAAGGCGCTTGGCCAGGGAATAGTCCTGTTCCACGGTCTTGAGGAGCTTGCGCATCTTCCCCTCTTCCATCATCTCCATAACACTGGGATGCTTGGGGGCAGCCCGATAGGCCCGGAGAAACACCTCACCTGCTTCGTACTCCTGGTCCTCATCCAGAAGTTTTCTAGTTTCTCGGATAAATTCCTTGGCTAAGTTCTGTTGTTTCTGAAACAGGTTGGCCACCGGGGCGCGGAGCTTCTCGTAGTCTTTGATGGAATAGTCCACCGGACCGGAAATGATCAGCGGCGTCCGTGCTTCGTCTATGAGGATGCTGTCCACCTCGTCAACTATGGCATAATTGAGTTCTCGCTGCACGCAATCCTTGCGGTGAAATTTCATATTGTCTCGCAGATAGTCGAAGCCGAATTCGTTGTTCGTGCCATAGGTTACGTCGGCACCGTATGCCTGTTGCCGCTCCTGATCGTCAAGATTATGGAGTATTACTCCCGCGCTCAAGCCGAGGAATTTGTAAATGGCTCCCATCCACTCGGAATCACGGCGAGCAAGGTAGTCATTAACCGTGACCACATGCACCCCGCGGCCGGTGAGTGCATTGAGGTAGACCGGCATGGTAGCAGCCAGGGTCTTGCCTTCTCCGGTTTTCATCTCGGAGATCTTGCCTTGGTGGAGCACGATACCGCCAAGAAGCTGGACGTCAAACGGTCGCATCCCCAGGGTGCGCACAGAGGCTTCCCGAACCACGGCGAATGCCTCCGGCAAAAGCTCATCCAGCGCAGCTCCCTGGTCCAGGCTTTGGCGAAAGCGTGCCGTGGCGCCAGCCAGTTCCGCATCACTCAGGGAACTCATCTCTGACTCCAGACTGTTGATTTGATCTACCAGTGGCGCCAGTCTCCCGAGTTCACGGTCATTCTTGCTGCCAAAAAGTTTCGTTATTGGATTCACCAATAGAGCCATATGTTATTCCTGCCTTGAAAAAACCGAGGGCTTAGAGGGTTTAGATCTCAATAATCATGGCAGTCTCATCGCACTCGGGAAATTTGATGCACTTTAGGCAATCTGCCCAGATTTTGTGGGGCAACGTCCCCTTGTCCACTACTTGGAACCCTATTTTTTGAAAAAACTCTACCTGGTACGTGAGAACGAAGATGCGGTGCAATCCTAAAGCGATGGCCTCGGCAATGCAAGCCTCCACAAGTTTCTTGCCAATGCCCTGACCCTGATACGGTTCCCTGACCGCCAGAGATCGAATCTCGGCCAGGTCTTCCCAACAGATGTGCATGCTGCAAGTGCCGATGATTTCCGGCTTATCGTCATCCAGATAGACAAAAATATCTCGAAGGTTGTCATACAGTTCACTCAGGGAACGAGGCAGCATATCACCGCGCTGGGCGTGGCCGGTCAGCATTTTTTGAATTTCACGGATCTCATCAACCTTCGCTTTCCGAATCTGGTCTGCCATAAGGATCACCGACTTCGCCTGGTGGTCAGACCGTACTTGGAAATTAGCCGGGAAAGGTAGGTCCGTTGGATGCCCAGCACCTTTGACGTTTCCTTAACGCTGCTACCCTGATGATCCAGGTTGCGCTGCAAGAAGTCACGCTTGAAAGAGTCCAGCGCCTCCTTCAAGGTACAACCCAAGAGTTCTTGAGCGGTGTCTCCGGACGGCACCACACTGAAGGGAAGGTCTTCAGGCTCTATCTGCCCGCCGCCACCCATCACCACGGCGCGCTCAACGGCATTTTCCAGTTCGCGCACATTGCCAGGCCAGTGATAGTTTTGCAGCACTTCAATGGTGTTCGGGCTGAAGCTGAGATTGGATGGTCCTCTGATATGCTTGTACTTGTCTAAGAAGTGTTGGGCCAGGACTAGGATGTCATCTCTCCGTTCCCTGAGCGATGGGATGTGAATATGCACCACGTTGAGGCGGTAGTAGAGGTCTTCTCTGAAGCCGCCATTCTGCACCTCTTCAAAGAGATTCTTATTGGTGGCGGCAATGGCCCTTATGTCCACCTGCATGGGGCTGGGTGAACCAACTCGATTGAAGGTACCTTCTTGGATGACCCGCAGCAGTTTTACCTGCATGGAAGGGCTCATTTCGGCGACCTCGTCCAGAAAGAGGGTGCCGCCGTCGGCAACTTCCAGGACCCCGGTCTTTCGCGAAATGGCCCCGGTGAACGAGCCTTTCTCATGGCCGAACAGTTCAGATTCCAGCAGAGTGTCGGTAAAAGCGGCGCAATTGACCACCATAAGTTTTCTCTTGCGCCGAGGTCCAATTTTATGGACGAGTCTGGCTACAAGTTCTTTGCCCGTGCCGCTCTCTCCAGTTATCAGGGTAGTGGTTTTGGAGTTGGCGACCTTGACGGCGTCTGAGATCACCGTTTCAATGGCCTTGCTGACACCAATAATTTCATAACGGGACTCCAGCTCCTTTTTCAGATATATGTTTTCGTTTACTATGTCCTTGTAGTTTCGGGCTCGTTCCATGGCAACAGAGGCGAGTTCTGAAAAATGGCTCAAGATCTCCATGTCGGCTTCGTGGATGGGCTGCCCATCCTCACGGTCGATAATCTGGATGACGCCCATAACATCCCGCCCGCTCTTGATGGGCACGCAGGCAATGGACCGAGTTTCAAAACCAGTTGCTTCGCTGATAGTACTGTCCCACCGGGCATCTTTCGATACGTCTGGGACAAGAAGGGGTTTGCCGGTTAAAGCCACATGACCGGCAATGCCCTGACCCATGTCAATCTCAAATTTCTTAACTTCTTCTTTCGCTTCTCCAGTTGCGATCTGAAAGTAGAGTTTGTTCCTACTCTTGTTGACCAGCATAAGAGAACTTGCCTTGGCTTCCATCAGCTTGGTCACTGATTCGATAATCATTTCCAACACACTATCTGTGTCCAGCACTGAAGTAAGCAGGGGTGAAATATCTTTGAGTATACTTACACGTGGGTCGACGGCCCGATCTCGCATGGAAATCCTCCTTTAAAACTGAATTGTGTATTTATTTGTATACCAAAAGGAGAGTAACGTCAATAATTATAGGCGATCACTAAATTTTTTTACGCCGATGGTTTCAGGAAAAGAGGGAAAATACTATTTTTGGCGTAAAATTTGCTTTAAGAATCAAGCGACTAGGAGAGATGCCCAGTCAATTGCCTGAGAACATCTAATTCTTACCCGTAGCAGGTTAACTTACCGCTATGGCTAAAAAAAAGCTTGACAGGACTGAAGGTTTAAACTAAAAGTGGGCCCAATGTACTCAAAGTATACTGAAATTCCTCCACTCTGGGCCTCATTCTGAGATGAAACCAATGACAACAGCTTTTAGAGGGATCGAACACTTCTATTTTGCCTTGCTGCCCGGAGCTCACCGGGATTTTAGACTCAAGGATTTTTCCAAAATATTATCGTCAGTAGCAGTTTTTTTGACACCCTCTCCTACATCTAACGACAGGTGACGGCATGAAGCGAAAACGAATAACCATAATGTGGATGCCGTCGGTGAGTTCCAAATCCCGAACCTTCTCTCTCCCAGTTATAGCCCTGTACATATTTGTGGGCATGTTGTTGCTCTCTTGGGCACTGTTGGCCACAGGGGGATACTTTGGCAATCATCTCTATCATGACTATATCCAGGTACAGGAGGAAAATACCCATCTGCTCCAGAAGGAGAGGGAGTTGGACGCACTGCGCCAGACCATGGAGCGCATCCAACAGGATGAAAATACCATCCGGAGCTTTCTCGGCCTGGAAAGGAGTCACGAAGAGACAAACGGTCTCGGGCAGGGAGGTGAGCCCTCACCGGATCTCTCGACCATAGCTCCCACGGATGCCATGACCAGCGGCAGCATGCCATTCCCCACCAAACCCAGACAGGTCTCCGTCCTCCAAAGGGCCCAGCAGTTGGAGACAGACTTGCAGGAGCTGGTGGGAACGATGCGAAGCCAGCAGAAGACTTGGGATAGCACGCCTAGTATCATTCCTATAGACGTGACCAATTACTGGTTTTCCTCGGGATTCGGCTGGCGACGCAGTCCCTTCACTGGTCTGAAAGAATTCCACAATGGCTTGGATATCAGTGGTCGCAAGGGCACACCAATTATAGCACCCGCCACTGGCAAAGTAATAAAGAGAGGATATGACAAGTATCTTGGTAAGTTTATCAAGATAGACCACGGTTGGAATATTGTGAGCACCTTTGGGCATCTGTCCGGCTACAATGTAAGTCCTGGACAGAAAGTTGAACGAGGGGACATCATTGCTTTTATGGGCAACAGCGGCCTCTCAACGGGCAACCACCTTCATTACATGATCAAGGTCAAGAAGCGGTGGGTGAATCCTTTTCATTACATCCTAAACGCGAAGGCTAGCCGTCTTCTGGTCCGCCCTTTGCGAGTTGAGGGTGGCGGACAATGAAAATCAAGAATAAGAAGGAAAAGAGTCTAGCCTTGGATACCCTGATTGGGGCCAACACTGTCTTCGAAGGGTCAATCCAGAGTGAGCGCAGTGTCTGTGTGGAAGGCAGCATAAGAGGCAGGATCGAAGCCAAAGGTGAGGTGGTAGTGGGCCGCCAGGGCAAGGTCGAGGCTGATATTTATGCAGACTCAGTGGTGGTAGGTGGTCAGATTATTGGCAACATCAACGCTCGGAGTCGATTGGAAATCACTGCCACGGGGCGGGTGACCGGAGACATTGAGGCAACCAAAATAACCGTTGCCGAGGGCGGAATGGTGGACGGTTCGTTCAAGATGATGGAGGCAGTGGAATCCGCATATCCACAGTTGGAAAGTGGGTTATCTATAGAAGAGAGTGAACAGTCCAACATCCAATCCCAACCTGATCCCATCGAAAGCCTACCCCAGGCGTGAGATAGTTCCAAATCCAGCGGCTTAAGACCTCATAATTCGGGAATGCGAAAGGATTCCTGGTATCCGTTTGATCCACAACTAGCTGATTGTAGAGATGAGGCATGAGGAACGATTACTCAGTCACTATCTTTTCCAGGCACAAGGGTAAAACCTTTACCTTTAATTTGGATCGGCGCTTCATATACGTGCCGCTGGTCATTTTGATCATATTGGTGGTGAGTTGTGTTCTTTTGGGACAATCCTATTTGCAGGAACGCGAGGAACGCCAGCGATTGGAAGGAAGAGTCGCCCTGCTCGAACAACTTATGGGTAAATTCGAAGAGCGAGCGGAAAGGCAGGGTGGGGAAGCTCTCTCAAAAGGGGTGGCGCAACCTGCAGCCCAGCCGACAGTAGAGGTCGCTCTCGTACCGGAAGAAAAGGAAAAGAGCCAAGAGCCCCCAGTGCCCGAGATTCGGATCGGCGGCAATGCAGAAGTCGATCCTCGACCCATTGCTAAAATAGATGAGGCCAAGGTCAGTTCCCTGGAAGAAAACAGGGAAGGCTTTCGGTTCGCTTTCAAGCTGGTTAACTTGATTGGTGAGCCAATGGCAGGGAATGTGGCCATCATTGCTTCCCTCAGACCACCTCACCAGCCTCGTTTCGTCTCCTTTCCCTCTATGAAACTAGCTGATGGCATGCCGGTCAAGTTGAGAAAATCGGTGGGGTACAGTATCCGCTATTTCAAGGAGATAACCGGCAGATTCTACTTCCCTTTCTCCTACTCCGAGTCTTTTCGGGTCTTGATCTACGACCGAGATGAGGAACTGGTCTTAGACTACACTTTTCTTGCCGAAGATGTGGCTGTTCACGGGCTCCAGCCCGAGGAACCAGCCCCATCCCCCTATCCCTCCGAACTCTCAGAACCCTCTGAACCCTCTGAACCCTCTGAACCCTCTGAACCCTCTGAACTCTCCGAACCCTCAGGACCCTCAGATCCTTCCTTGAGCTCTTAGCCCGTATTGAAGAGGGTTAATTCAAAGGGCAAAATCCTTCTCCAATCGCTGCCAGCGTTGGACATGTTCCCTCATGCCTGCCGCGTCAAGAATTCCTGCCTCGCTGACAAAACCGGTAATGAGCTGCCTGGGAGTAATATCGAAGTATACATTGTCGCTATGTTTCTCTTGCCGGGACCAGACTTCCCTGCCTGATTTGGACTCCAGGATACAGTTGTGTGAATCCATGGTGACGTTGATTTTGTACGTGTCAGCAGCCACGAGAAAGTCGCGACCATGGGCATGTGCAACCAGAGCCGCCAGATAGGTTCCGGTTTTGTTGACCACCGATAGGTCACGTAAGACAGCATCAGCTCCCACCAGCACCAGGTCGGCATCAGGGATGGCCAGACCCATTTGGGCATCGGTTATCATGCGGAGTTCAGTAACGTCATCAGATAGGTTCTTGAATAAACGACGTCCCTCCATTAAAGGACGGGATTCAGCGATGACAACCCGGCAGCCTGGAGGCAGTCCGTAGCGCAGGATTGATTCCACTGTAGAGGAGTAACTCAGGGTTACCACAGATTTGTAATCTCGGATAATGGTTCGTGCAGCCTCAACTTGCTGGTGGACGAACTCTTGCTGCAATGCCAATAATTCTTTTCCTAAAAGTACTCCTTGCCGTTTCGCTTCGCGAATAGAAAAGCCAGAATTGGTCTTCTCCAGAAACCTCTGAGTAAAGACAAGACTCCAATTGCGGATGGGGGCCATGGATGGGCGCGCCTGTGTCAATGATAGTGCGGTTTGTTTGATAGTAAGGGCGAGTTCCTTCAGGTCTGTTGACTCACTTCGTTGGCAGACGGCCATGAGAATGCGGATGGCGGAACTGGCCAATTGGGCAGCACCGTGACGGCGATCATTTACAATTCCATCGATCTTTTTCTCAATCCAATCCATGAGCACAAACCTCAGGGTGTCAGGTGTCGGGTGTCATTGAGTTACCAGGTGTCAGGTTTCAGGTGTCAGGAAAGCAAAAAAACTAAAACCTGTTGGAGCGAAGCGGAAATCCCGTCTGAAGCGAAGCGGCAGCGGGGAACACTGAAACCTTAGTCATTGTTTTCTGGGATTTGATATTTTGCACTGCTCCATCACTCCAGTACTCCAACACTCCAGAGGTCAAATGTCGCTGTTTACCTGGTCCATTGCTTAATGCCTAATCATCCCCAATTACCCTATCCAATGTCTCCTTCAGTGCGGGGACAGTGTGGAGTCCGACTATTTCTGCCGGAAAAATCCAGCGCCTCGCTATGTTTTCCCAGTCGAGTCTGATTTTATCAGGTTCATGCACTGCAAAAAGGAAAGGATGCACACGCCAGGCAAGACCTTGAGCGTCGTCAACAATCTCAAGGGGTTTCCCAGCTTTCAGTAAAGTCACGTCTTGCTCACTAAGGCCGACCTCTTCAGCCATTTCCGTGTAGGCTTGCTTCAGAGGATCATCGCTTTCCAAATAGCCGCTAACCCCGGCCCAGTGCCCCTTATAGGTACCCACCTCACGGCTTCTTTTCAGCACCAGGATTTTGCTGCCGTGGGTTAGAAAGACAGTGACCACGTCTTGGAATTCACCCATTTCTTGTTGCTCAGCGGTGGGCACGGAACTAAAACCTCAAAAAGGATGACTAAACGGTAGACGGTAGCGTAAAGCGTGATTACTATTTGAACACACTATAGGCATTGCTGCAAAGTCCAAATGAGTTGTGGAAAGCGATAAGTGAAAAATGACTCCAGGAGGATTTGAAAAGATGGCCAAAAGGATTTTTGTCTGCCTAGTTGTCTTGATATTGAAATTCACCGTCCCGACCTTCGCCCAGACGGGACCGCTGCAAATACCCGATCTTGAGTCCCTGGCTCTGCCCGAGGAGATGATATCCCGGGTGAGTAACGTGCTGCCATCAAAACCGGGAGACACCTTTGTTCAATTACGAAACGGCATGACCGTCCTCATCCGAGAGCATCACGCTTCTCGGGTAGTCTCGACAAAGGTGGTAGTAAAAACTGGCTCTATATATGAGGATAACTATTTCTTTGGTGGACTATCTCACTATCTCGAACACGTGGTTTCAGGAGGCAGTACCCGTTCGTTCACTGAAGCGGAAGCCCAGAAAACACTAAAGTCCCTGGGCGGTGCCAGTAATGCTTACACCAGTTACGACCAAACGGCCTACTTTATTAACACAACGGGAGAACATTACCGAGAAGCACTAAAACTGTTATTTTCCTACGTATCTGAATCCTTGCTGGATCCCACTGAAGTTGTGCGGGAAAAGGCAGTAATTCAGCAGGAATTCAAACTGGGAGAGACCAATCCTGGGCGACAGCTGTGGCAGTTATTTGCCCGGACGGCCTATCTCAAGCACCCTGTTCGTCATCCGGTAATTGGCTACGAGGACGTGTTCGTTACCATCAGTCGTGATGACCTCCTGGACTACTACCAGCAGCGATATACCCCCCAGAACATGGTAATAACCATCGTTGGGGATGTGCAGGCTGCCGAGGCTTTGAAGGCCGTTCTGGAGCTTAGCAATAAGATAGTGAGGACTTTCAATCCACCCGTAGTGATAGAGACGGAACCAACCCAGACCACAGCAAGATGGGCAGAAAAGTCATTTCCTCCCGCCAGATTAACAACCATGATGATCGGGTTCCACACCGTCCCCTTGAATCATCCAGATCTTTACCCTCTAGATTTAATGGCAATAATCCTCGGCCGGGGGCGAAGCAGCAGACTCTACCTAGACCTCAAGGACCAAAAGGGTTTGGTCCTTTCAGTGAGCGCTTCCAGTTGGACCCCATCTTACGCTCCTGGGCTATTTAGTTTTTCTTTTAGCCTGGATCGCGACAAAGTCGAACCGACTCTAGCCGCTACCTGGCAAGAGGTGGCTCGAATAAAGAAAAATTTGGTGAAAAAAAGCGAACTGGAAAAGGCCAAGCGTCAGGTCATTGTTGATTTTATCTTCTCCAAACAGTCCGCATCTGGGATGGCCTCCAGTCTGGCCAGCTCCTTTGCTGCTACGGGTAACCCCTATTTCGACAGTTTGTATGTTGAGAGGATCAAGGCCGTCGGTCGAGAGGATATCCGGCGGGTGGCCCAAACTTACCTGAGCCGGCAGGCGAGCACGGTTGCCATTTTGTCTCCACCGCGCAATCAGGCCAAGGAGGCGGAAGAAGTGCTGCCGAGGACGGCAGGGAGAATAAAGAAGGTTACTCTCGACAATGGCTTGACCTTGCTGATGAAACGCAACCCAGCAGTGCCGATTGTGAATTTCCAGGTTTTCGGCCTTGGGGGACAAAGGTTCGAGCCAGAGAACCTGAATGGAATTGGCTCTTTCACCATGGAACTTGTCACCAAAGGGACTCGGAGTAGAAGTAAGAGGGATATTGCCGAAACCATAGAAAAGTTAGGCGGTAGTCTGGACGCAGGCTCAGGGCGGAATACCTACTATGCCTCACTAGCTGTACTCAAGGATGACGCTGAAACCGGGCTGGAATTACTGGCGGATGTGCTCCAGAATCCAAGTTTTCCAGAAGAGGAAATCGAAAAGCAGAGGACAGATACCTTACTGGCCATCCGGCGGTTGGATGAGAGTTGGCAAAATGAAGTGGCCCGGGTTTTCCGTCAGCACTACTATCGGCAGCATCCATATCGGAATGATATCATTGGCACCGGAGAGACGATCAAGAGCATGAGCCGCGGGGACATAATGAACTTCTACCAGCAAACTGTCATGCCTAACAATGCGGTGCTGGCAGTATTCGGTGATATTGAGCCTGAGGAGATGGCTGAAAAGGTGAAGTCTGCTCTTGGCAAATGGCGGCCAGGTAAAGTAGTTGAACCTGTCGTTCCTAACACCGTAGCGCCCCTCACTGCCAGTGAACAGGTTCGGAAAAAGACAGAAAAAGTCTCGGCTGCCATCTATCTGGGTACCAATGGCATGACCTTGAAAGACCCCGAGAGGCCGACTCTGGACGTTATCGATGCGGTTCTCTCTGGTATTGGCTACCCAAGCGGCTGGCTGCAGGAGTCCTTGAGGGGAGGGGATCGAAGTCTGGTTTACGTTGTCCATGCCTTCCCCAGCTCTGGCATAGATGGTGGCCATTTTGGCATCATCACCCAGACCACCATGGCCAACTATGAGAAGGTGGTTGAGATAATTCTGGAGAAGCTGGAAAATATAAAGCAGAAGCCGTTGGACCCTGAAGAATTGGCGGCCGCAAAGGATATGATTAGCACCATGCACGAGATGAGTCTGGAGACCAATGGCGCCCAGGCCCGCAGTGCAGCCTTAAACGAAGTGTTGGGGTTGGGCTACGATTGGGATGCTCGCTACCCAGAGCTCGTTGAGCAAGTAAGTGCAGAGGATGTCTTCACAGTAGCACGGAGGCTCTTTCAGCACCATTTGCTTGTAAGCGCCATCCCAGAAAAACCGGTGGAGGCACTTATTCCGACAGAGCAGAAGCAGAGAATGCACGCGCAGTAGGGGAGATTTGGGATTTCGGTTTCACTGCTTACCGTTTACCGCTAACCGTTTACTACTTACTACTTATTTCTTGTCAAAGCCTGTGGTCAGTGATAAATTGGGGACAAAGGACCAAGAAGGTCAGTAAGATTTCATTGTAAGGGCTACGAAAGCTCGTATCTTTGTGGAGTTAACGTGGCCCTATTTTATTCAACATCGCAAACCTGGTCCTTGCCCGCGTAGCGGGATCTTCGATGGGCCCGGATTCTTTACTTGATGTCAGGAGGTGAGAATCATGTGTGAAGCCAACGCCTATCTGCTCAAGGGCGGCAAGGAGGAGCTGATTCTTGAGGCTGTAGACATTCTGGAGCACGACGAAGATGGAAAGATTCGCCTGGCCAACATTTTCGGCGAGCAGAAGGTGCTGGATGCCAAGCTGAAAAGTATGTCACTTGTCAATCACAAAATCGTGCTCGAGTAAGGGTAAAGGAAGCTCTCGCCCGCGCCCCTTCGCCTAGGCTCAGGGTCGCTAGAGCACACAGAGTGCTCAGAGAAAAAGATGCTTTCTAGATTTCGATTTCGCGGGCTTCGGTTCGGGAAGGAATTGTCTTGATGTCCAGGTTATGGTGGGCAGTGACATAGCGAACCGTTGTGGTTTTGACACGCATGGCTACTGAATGGGTAATGGCGACATTGCCCTCATAGCGAATACCAGGCAGGAAGTCGCCTCCGGTGATGCCGGTGGCACAAAATACAATACTGTCCCCTTTGACCATATCCTCGGTTTCGTAAACGTTCTCAAAATCCCCTTCCGAGTAACCCATGTCCAGAATTTTCTGCCGCTCCTCATCGTCCCGTGGCCAAATCTTCACCTGCATCTCACCCCCTAGACATTTCAGGGCGGCAGCAGCAAGGACCGCCTCGGGGGAGCCACCTATACCAAAGAGGATGTTCACGCCTGAATCCTCCATCGCAGTGGCGATGGCCCCGGCAACGTCACCGTCGCTGATCAGTTTGATCCGCGCACCAGCCTCTCGAACCTGGGCTATGATCTCGGAGTGGCGGGGACGGTCAAGGACTATGGCGGTCAACTCTCGGGTGCGGGCGCCGGAAGCTTTGGCCACCCGCTCCAAATTAGCCTGCACTGAATCATTGATGTCAATGCTTCCCCTGGCCTCGGGGCCCACGGCTATCTTGTTCACATAATAGCTGGGCAAGGAGGCGAGAGTTCCCTCATTTCCCACAGCTATTACTGCGATGGCATTTGGAAGCCCTTTTGAAGTGAGAGTGGTGCCATCAATCGGGTCCACGGCAATGTCCACCTTGGGGTCTCGCAAGCCACCGCCGCCCACCTTCTCACCGATGTAGAGCATGGGGGCCTGGTCCTTTTCTCCCTCCCCGATGATGATGGTGCCGCGGATACTAACGAGGTCCAGCATGCCACGCATGGCGTCTACTGCTGCCTGGTCGGCTGCTTCTTTATCACCTCTTCCCATCCAGCGGCTGGCCTTGAGGGCCGCTGCTTCTGTGACTCTGATAAATTCCAAGGTGACTTCCCGCCCCATGTCGATCACTGTCATTTTTTCCTCCGGACCTGCTAGCCAGGATATTTCATGAATCACTTGCTGCGACCACGGATATGGACGTCCTTCCGGGCGTCCTCGGGTGTCGGACCCTGCGACGTACTGTTCCAGTACGCCTCGGACCAATCCCGCGGTACCGCGGGACGGTTACCCGGTGGCACGCCCATCTTCATAGTCTCGCGACAGTGATTCATGAAATATCCGGGCTGTTTTGGTACTAACGGTAAAAAGATTGAACCACAGAGAGTTGGAATCTCAAATCTAAAATCATCCTAGGCGGTCAAGAGGGCAATGACCTCCCCGGCGAGTCCCGCGGAATTGGTGGCCTCGAAAAGTCGAATGGCCTCCTCAAATGCCTGTTTGGTTATGCGCTTCTTATAGTCCTCTCCCACTTGGTTCAGGTCTTCAGCGAAAGCTTTGTTCGCTTTTTTTATGTTACCCCCGGTGTTGCCCGTCTTCTCTGCCCATTTCCACATTTTCTGCCAAAGCTCATCAGGAACGCCCCGGTACGGCCGTTTGATGTAATGTTTTTCGGGAGTAGTGATGGCATTGCCATTCTGGTTCATGGCGAGGCCGAAACTGATGTTCTGCCAGAAGGTACCCACGTTACCCTTGCGGATGCCTTGGTAGATGAATTGGGTGATCTTGTCCAGAGATGTCCCGGTTATACCATGTTGAGCAATGTCCACTTCCCAAGACTGGATGGCCTCCCAGATTTTTTTGGTGAGGTCAAGTTGAATTCCTTCCTGGGTGGCACCAAAATAGGTGCCGTGGATGGAACCGTTATTGATTGCCAGTAGATTGGGGTGGACGCCTCCTTTGACCAGTTCCCCTATGAACCAGGAAGCTTCATCCGGCCTGGTGAATCCCTCCGCACTACCGCTCTTGGCCCCTATTTCACCAAGTTCAACTTCCAAAGCCAAGCCGGCGGCAACCACCGGCTGGGCCAACTCCAAAGTGGCAGCCAAATTCAGTTCGTTCTCCATATAGGAGCAATCGATGGCAAACGAGGTGAACCCTGCTTCCATTTCGGCAGCCACGAGCTCTGCCACTTCCTCTTTCTCGTCCATATTTTTCACGGTAATGTGGTCGCCATGGATAGCGAAGGGTACCGAGGTATTTCCCAGTCGATCATTTTCCGTCACAATAAACTCGGCGAAGCTCATAGGGTCAAACTCGGTGTAGGTCAGTTCAGACTTGGCAATCTCATACATTACCGGGGCCTGAGTGGCCATAGATGCACGGATCATACCCTCTAAGGGTAAACGGCAGCGGATGTTTGCGGCCATTACCATCGCATTTGCTTTTCTGGCTGCATTGCAAAGCGCCTTACCGTTCACTAGCGGTGCCTTGGAATCTGGAAATCGTTTCTGTACGCTTTCAGGCCGATATCTTGACAAATCGGTGCTCATAGCCCTTCCTCCTATCTATCCAAGGGGGAAAAAATCTGCTCAGGTGAGCCACTACTACTGTCTGTAACCTTACCACAGGGCGCTTAAAAAACAAGCGTCAAAATCGTCAAGAGTTTCCCCTTTTTTGCTTTTTGTAATTGACCAATGTTGGAAGGTGAGGATGGGAAATGAGTAGCCCGGATAATTCACGAATTGCCGTCGCGAGATAGTGAAGATGGCCGGCCCACCGGGCAATCGTCCCGCGGTACCGCGGGATTGGATCCGAGGCGTAACTGAACAGTACGTCGCAGGGTCCGACACCCGAGGACGCACGGGAGGACGGCCATGTCCGCAGTCGCAGTCACGCCTGGGCGTGATGAATTATCCGGGCTAGGGTAGTCAGCTCGCCAAACTGTTTCCTGCGTTGTCATTGCACTAGTTTTGTGGTAGGGGATTACTGAATCGCCACGGCCGCCTTAGCTAAAATTTTTCCGGGCGAGTGGGTTTTTGGCCCTGTGAGGATCGATTGGTAGAGAGCCGACCAGAGATCATTCTTACTGATAAAGCGGGAAAGCTACTGGAGGTTGAGGCACTCGCGTATCCCGAAGACACTAATCTGATTGTCGATCCTTATTCCGTCCTGGAAGAACCTGAGGCTTCCATGGCTGAGGTTGTTGCCAACGCCGAGGCGACTCTACCACGACCCCTGGGGGAGATCATCAGTGCCCAGGCCATGGGGTTGAATGCAACCTGGCTTTTCCGGCTGGTGCTTCTAGATTTCAAAGGACAGCAACATTGTAAAGCTGAGACTGTGGAAGAGACTCTGCGTCAGTTGATGTGGCAAATAGCCCCTCTTGAAATTCAATCCCTGGGACTGGATCGCTTTGAACTCCTGGAACCGTGCATAACAGCTTTTCGAGTTCTCTCCTGCCTGTGCGACCAAGTGAAGAAGCTAGAAACTGCCGGCAGCTTCCCACCAACAACGTTCATCTTTTCCATACATCAACAAGCGGCCCTGCGCCGTTACCAGATGGCGCTGGCCAACTTACCGTGACACTGGTAGTCAAGTAGGTCGGGTGGTTTCCGCCTCGGCGGAGTTCACCCGACATCAAGCTCTGTTTTTGGGAAGTTATCGAATACGTCAAGGTATACAAAATAAGACCAATCAGCCCAGACAAGCAGAACGGGTGCGCCTCTAACCGCTACTGGGATCACGACAGCAGGATTGAACTATCAGATGGCCTGATATTTGCTTAAGTAAACTACGTCGTAGACTCCCATCTGGACGGCAATATGTGCCACGCGTTGAGTTTCGTCACAAACCCCGGCTAGCCCGGATATTTCATGAATCGCTATCGCGAGAGCATGAAGATGGGTGTGCCACCTGGCAACCGTCCCGCGGTACCGCGGGATTGGTCCGAGGCGTACCTGAACGGTACGTCGCAGGGGCCGACACCCGAGGACGCCAGGAAGGACGCCCATATCCGTGGTCGCAGCAAGTGATTCATGAAATTTCCGGGCTAAAGGAACAGTGGGAACATGAAGCGCATTTTCTCCATTGGTGGTGGAAAAGGAGGATCCGGAAAAAGCTTCATTGCCGCGAGCTTGGGCATATTACTGGCAAAGCAAGGCAAGAGAGTGGTACTCGTGGATTTGGACCTGGGCGCCTCCAACCTTCACACCCTCCTTGGCCAGAGAATCCCCCAAAGAGGCCTCGACGCTTTCATAGATAAAACAACGAACAGCTTAGAGGACGTAGCTCTGTCCACAACTATACCTAACCTTTATCTTATCAGCTCGACAAAATGTTCCTTGGAAATTGCCAATTTGTTTTACGCTCAGAAACTCAAAGTAATCAACGCCATTAAAAATCTTCCGTTCGCTTATGTCCTTCTGGATTTGGGTCCGGGAATTAACTTCAATACCTTGGACTTTTTTCTGATTGCTACAGAAGGGTTGTTTGTGGCTACTCCTGAACCAACGGCAATAGAAAATACCTTCGTTTTTATTAAGTCAATTTACCTGAGAAAGCTGAAATTAGCTCTCAAAGAAGCTAACATGTGGCATATATGTCAAGAGGAGGTTGCGAAACTGTCGAAGGGAGCGCTCAAGTCTCCTTTAGATCTCATTAATATTCTCGTAGGGAGAAACCTGGAAAACGGCACAGTCTTCAAGGAACTACTGAGCGGTTTGAAATTCAGTTTAATTCTTAACAAGTTTCGTGGTCAGGTTACTGAAGACCTGGGAGAGCAACTTGTAGAAGTGTGCAACAGGCATCTATATCCCAGCTTTGATTTTCTGGGAAATATCAGCTATGACAGTCGAGTTTATGAGTCAATACTTGCTCGAAATATCTTCATACGGAAATATCCCTACACAAAAACCGTGTCGGATCTGCGAAATATGGCCAGGCGCCTGACTGGGGAAAAACAACAACCCGTACAGATAAAAGCTTCAAAATGATAAAAAAATTTAATGACCTAAATTATTATGAACTCTTCAAAATTCCATACAATGCCTCCTCCTTTGAGGTGCGACAGGCATATAAGAATATTCTTGCCATTTACGAGGAAAGTTCACTGGCGACCTATGCTCTCTTTGCAGAAGATGAGCGCAAAGCAATTTTGGGCAAGATTGAGAGGCTTTCTCTAACGCTGATTGATGATGAAAAGAGAAATGCTTATGATAAGAGTCTTGTGGATGTTGGGGAAATACCGAAGAATTTGTTGACTGCAAAAGAACGACATAAGGCAATACCCCTTTTTCAAGTGAATACAGCCATGACGAAAGACAGTAACCTGGCAAGAATCAGAAAAAAGATCAGAGAGAAAGGAACAGGAAAACTTGCCAGCGTTATGCTGAATCGTGATTTTATCTCCGGGCAAGATTTGAAAAACTTACGTGAGTCACTGGGAATAGAGTTAGAGGAGGTTTTTGAGGCCACCAAGATAAGTCCCACCGCACTGGAAGCAATAGAACGCGATGACACAACCAACCTCCCCCCGAAGGTCTATCTGAAGAGTTTCCTGAAGTCTTACGCGGAAGTATTACAACTCGATGCGAAGCAACTTGTTGACGGTTATGTCAAAAATATGGAAAAGAGCTAGTCATCAATTGACTTGCTAGAAGGTGCATAATGTGTTAACAGCGTTTTACCATTGAAAAATGCACCCTTCTTCCTATCGTAAGTTTACCATAGACCCCCCAATTCCATTTCTATGTCAAAGGAATTAGCATTTCTGCCAAGAGCATTCAGTCCCCCGTATGAGGCAGGTGGGAGACATGTCGCTGCAGTCGCTATGGTGGCGCTGCTCTCCTTTGTTATGCCAATTCTTGCCGAATCCCCCGCGAACATACAGAACATTTTCCCGGTAGCCTGGGCGCAATCAGCAAGCTCAGGGGGGCAGGACAGTGTCCCGGTAGGAGAAGAGGGGGTTGCCCCGGGTGAGGAGCAGGAGGGCGCCCGGGCAGAAAAGCAAGGAGAGGAAGAAGAACAACTAGAAGAACAACTGGAAGACCAAGAAGATCAAGAGGAAGAAGAAAACCACATAATAGACTATATCCACCGAGCACTTTCTGGGGGTGTATCCAATACGGCGGGATCGGTGGATGCGTTCTTTGATGACGAGCGACACGCAGCCGAGGATAACAGAACGCGACTCAAGCTTAGATTTGACGTCTTTTTCGAGAAAGGCGAGAGCGTCGACCTCAAACCCAGGGCCAACCTATCCCTAGCCATTCCGAGAACGAATAAGAGGTTAAAATTGCTTGTCTCTGGGAACCCGCAGGATGAGAATGAGGATGAAGAAGGTGGTGCTGCGCCAGCAGTTGATGAGGATGAAGATTTAGAAGTAGCGCTTGCCTACACTCCCGTGCAGACCATATCTACAAATTTCAGCTGGAGGACCGGTCTCAAATTCAGTAGCATCATACCTGACTGGTGGTTTGGGCCACGGTGGAGGGGTTATGCCAAAGGGGAAATATGGGGTACTCGCGTTACGCAATTCTTCAGGTGGCGTACCGATGATGGGTTTGAGTCAATAAGCACTCTCGATTTTGAGAGAGATGTCGCCGAGAATTTCTTTTACCGTACGACCCTCAGAGGAAAGTGGAATCAGGACAAAGAAGACTATCGTTATGAGATAGTGCCACAATTATTTCAGCGACTGGATCCCAAGCGGGTCCTCAAATACGAATATATCACCAAGTTCAAATCCACCAACGACCACCAGTGGGATAATTTTATTTTTAGAGTTACGTATCGGCAAAGAATCTGGCGAAAGTGGCTCTTTTTTGAAATTGCTCCCCAGGTTTCTTTTCCAGAGAGTGAGGACTGGGATTTAACTCCCGGAATATTGTTCCGAATCGAGACCTTTATTGGGAAGAAGATAAAATACGGCAGATGGGATTAATCGCGTGTTATAGTACTAGTCAGGATATTTTATGAATTGCTGTCGCGAGACCGCTGTCCAACGATCCTGGCTGCTGACAACTGCAACCATATACGTGGAGGTTGAAGCCCATGGCCACCCACCCTCAGGGTTCCTTTCAGTTTATCGACCACACTGCCGACGCTGGTATCCTGGTCAAGGCGTCGACGCTTGAGGGGATGTTCGAGACAGCTGCACTGGGCTTTAGTGAGCTGATCACCAGGGTGGATTTCTTTTGAACTGCCTGATCCAGCGTCAGTTCAGGCTGCAGGAAGATGATATAGAAACCCTACTGGTGAGCTGGCTTCAGGAACTGCTCTACCTGTTGGATACTGAGGACCTCCTTTTTGGACGGTTTCAGGTAAATCTCAAAGATCTCGCACTGGAGGCAACCGCCTGGGGCGAGGTTTTCGATCCGGAAATCCACACCATGAAAACAGAAATCAAGGCGGTCACCTACCACCAACTCGAGGTTGTCGAAGACGACCAGGGCTGGCAGGCACAGGTGATATTTGATATTTAGATTCTAGCATAAAGAACCGAGAGCCTGGAGGTGCCACGGTGAAGAAACAACATTCCATCAAGCTCCAAAAGGTCGACGAATACCGCTGGCGGCTGCCAAAAGAGGGCAAGATGCGCACCGACGGCATCGTCTACGCCAATGAGGCCATGATGGCAAACATCCGCAATGACCAGAGTTTGCTGCAGGTGGCTAATGTGGCCTGGTTACCAGGAATTGTGGGTCATTCTCTGGCCATGCCCGACATCCATTGGGGGTATGGCTTTCCCATCGGGGGAGTCGCAGCGTTTTCCTTGGATGATGGTGTGGTTTCGCCTGGAGGAGTGGGCTACGACATTAACTGAGGGGTGCGACTCGTGTGCTCCGGGCTGGAGCGCCAGGAAGTCAGAGGCCACATCCGGAAATTGGTGGAAACTCTGTTTCGAAATATCCCCTGCGGGATTGGCTCCAAACGTAAAGATCTACGGCTCTCAAAAGCCGAGCTGAAGAAGGTGCTGGTAAAAGGGGCCGGCTGGGCAGTAAAGCAAGGTTTCGGGCTGGAAGAAGATCCGGAATACATCGAGGAAGGGGGTTGTATCCAGGGTGCTGACCCGGACCTGATCTCCGATCGGGCTCTCGAACGGGGCAGGGCCCAGTTAGGAACCCTGGGATCGGGGAACCATTTCGTAGAGGTTGGTTACGTAGATGAAGTGTACGATGAGCATGCTGCCAAGGATTTGGGCTTGTTTCTGGACCAGGTGACGATAATCATACACACCGGCTCGCGGGGACTTGGTCACCAGGTTTGCGATGACTACATCAAAATACTGATGAAAAGCACGCAAAAGTATGGCATCGAGCTACCTGACCGGCAGTTGTGTTGCGCTCCCATTGCCTCCGAGGAAGGGAGGCAGTACCTGGCCGCCATGGCAGGAGCTGCCAACTATGCTTTTGCCAACCGGCAAATTATCTTCCACTGGGTGCGGGAGAGCTTCGAGCGTGTGTTTCAGATGAGCTCAGAGCGGCTGGGGCTCAGGCTCATATACGATGTCTGCCACAATATCGCCAAGATTGAGACTCACCGGGTGGATGGTAAAGAAAGAAAGTTGTGTGTGCATCGAAAGGGCGCCACTCGGGCCTTTCCGCCCCATCACCCGGACACACCGCTGGCTTACAAAGATGTAGGCCAGCCCGTACTTATCCCTGGTGACATGGGGCGATACTCTTATGTGCTGGTGGGAACGGAGCAGGCCATGGCTGAGACCTTCGGTAGCACCTGCCATGGTGCCGGTAGAGTCATGAGTCGAAAGCAGGCAATGAGGGTGTCCAAAGGCAGAGCAATCATTCGGGAATTGGAAGATCAGGGCATCACAGTTCGCAGTGCCGGGAAGACTACCGTGCGGGAAGAGATCCCGGAGGCCTACAAGGATGTGAGTCAGGTGGTGGAGGTTGTGTCCGGTGCCGGCATCAGCAAAAAAGTGGCGCGCTTGCGGCCAATGGGGGTTATCAAAGGGTAAAATGAGGATTTCGGATTTCGGAATTCATTGTGGCTTAGGTTGATTTCACACGAACTACTATTGGCTGATTGAAGCTGTCGTTCCTCAGCGTACTCAGCGTGCTCTGCGGTGAACTATAAATGAATTTGGGAGAGTAGGGGCGAGGCAGCTAATGAGAAACAATATAAAGAAGCCGGAAGGAGCGGACGCCGCCAGGAGCATAGACAGTAACCTCATCACCTGGACGCCGGCCTAAAAGAGTGCTGCCCACGGGTGAGTCAATAGAGATTCGACCCTTCATGGCGTCAGCTTCAAATGGCCCCACCAGTTGATAGGTTGCCCGGTCGCCGTTGGCGATATCTACCACCCCGACGGTAGCGCCAAAGCAGGCAACTGAGGAGATGAGGTGCTGTCCAACCACTATTTCTGATAGGGAGATCTTGTGGCGCAAATCCTCGATTCGACCCTCCACGAAGGCCTGCCGCTCGCGAGCGGCAAAATACTGCAAGTTATTAGCCTTGTAGCCGTACGACCGGGCATCGTAGAGAGCTTCTATGACCTGAGGACGGACAAAGCGGTAGAGAAAGGAGAGCTCTGCGTGTAGCCTCTCGTAACCAGTCCTTGTGATGGGCCGCTTTTCCATGGTTCAATTTCTCAGCTGTTTCTGTTGAACAACTCAAGTCAGATCTTCTATAGATAATCACGGGCTTTCGTTTCTCCCGGAGACCTGTTGGAGCTCAAATAATCTCCGCGTTCCTGGCAAGAGGGTGAGAACAAATGGAGACCCGTTACAGGTATTAATGCTAGCGTAAAAAAGTCTTCTTGGCTAGTCTTTTTGAGCATGCGAGTTCGTTGGTGTTCATCCAAAGACATATTTCCCCTTCCCCGTCCCGCTACACCGCAGTGGGATATTCGAAGGGTCCGGATATTTCATGAACGGAGAAGCCACAATGAAGAAGCTGCTACTGGCTTTACTCCTTGCGGTCACAGTCGCCGCCCAGCCCGCGATGGCAGTAGAGAAATTGGAATTGGGCTTCGGCGTTGGCGCCGCACCGGATTATGAAGGGTCCGAAGACTATGTACTTGTCCTTCTACCTTACGCCAGGGCAGATTTGGATTCAGGCCAGTTTCTGCGTCTGCAAGGCAACCGCCTGCGAGGCATAGACTTCAAAGCGAACGTGCTTCCGGATGACATTTGGAGATTCGGGCCAATGCTTGGGTATATCCCTGAACGGGACGATGTCGACAACAATCAGGTGGATCGCATGCAGAAAGTTGACACCTCCGTTATGGTGGGTATCTTTTGGGGTATCGAGTTTGATGGGTGGGCCGCCGAAATAGAGGCCCAGCAGGATGCAGTCGGTGGAAATGGCTTCTTGCTCACCTTAGACGTTGGGTACAAAATACCAATAAATTACCAGTTGATGGTAGGGGTCAGCGTCTTTACGACGTATGCTGACGGTGACTACATGAATGCTTATTTCGGTGTCGATAGAGGGGACTCGGAGCGCAGCGGGCTTGACCAATACGACGCCGACTCTGGTTTCAAAGATGTCGGTTTTTGGCTAACCGGTCGCTATAATTTTTATGGGTATTGGAATGTCTTAGCCGTTGGCAGTTACAGTCGGCTCATTGGTGACGCGGCGGACAGCCCGATCGTAGATGACGAGGGTGATCCCAACCAGTTTTTGCTTGGGCTCATGCTCTCTTACGACTTCTGATTGCTTCTCCCAAAGACTGAGGTTTCAGGTTTCAGTGTTTCCCGCTGCCGCTTCGCTTCAGACGGGATTTCCGCTTCGCTCCAACAGGTTTATTTTTTTTGCTTTCCTGACACCTGACACCTGGTAACTGAATGACACCTGACACCTTGAGATATGGTGCTTGGAGTTTGGGATTTCATAGAATAGACCTCTCCATTCCTCCGGCAAACTCACGCATAAAGGAAAGACCTTTGAAGTCCCCTCAGGGCGGCCCAAAGCTGGGTCCTTTGAGCCCGGATTTTTTATTAGAGGAACATCCAAATTTTCAAAATGTTCTTGTCCTCTTCCCGGCGGTACTCTATCGCGTTTCTCATATGCCGGACGAATTGTAGACCCAGACCCTCTTCAAGTCGATCCATGGCGGACTTGGAGTGATCCGGCGGCGGGATCGTCAGCGGATTGAATTCTCTGCCATCATCTATAACTGTGAAGGCGACCTCCTCTTGCTCGACCTCGATTTGGACCTCAATCTCATGGGACTCTCCATCGTCATATCCATATTTGATGATGTTCATGAGAATCTCTTCCAAAATGAGGTTTACCGCGTAAACGAGCTTGGATGGTAACGCTCGCGGTTCCAGAAAGACGTTCACTACCTGAAGCACATGAGTCAATTCCTGCATGTCGTTAGCAAATGAGATGGAAAGTGTGTTCGCCACAGCAAGCCTCCACTATCCCGGATATTTCATGAATTACTTGCTGCGACCACGGATATGGCCATCCTTCCTGGCGTCCTCGGGTGTCGGCCCCTGCGACGTACCGTTCTGGTACGCCTCGGACCAATCCCGCGGTACGGTTGCCAGGTGGCATGCCCATCTTCTTCGCGCTCGCTCCGCTCCGCTCAGTCCCGCAAGCGGGTTCCCAGTTTCGCGATCTCGCGACAGCAATTCATGAAATATCCGGGATATAAGTCTTTGAGCTACTCGATACGAAATTCAAAGTAGGTACTGTCTGTAGATTCCGCATTCGTAAGTACCTCTTTCAACGGGCTCCCTTCCCGGGCTTCGGCGAATCCAGCGGTAATCCATAAATTTAGCCCGGGTTGCCCTTCACCCTCGATAAAATCACTTACCCTCAACTCTCTGGCTAATTTGATGCAGAACTTCCGGGCCTTATCCATCTTGGCGTTGTGCTGGACCACCATTATCTTGTTCATGCCGTAACGGGAACAGGTATCGGTGATCTCGAGCTGTTGCGTCACCCGGGAGGCAAGGTTTTTGACCACGGTCTGACCTGTCACATGCCCGAGCTTCTCATTGACTTCATCCAGATTTTGCACAGTGAATGAAATAACGGAAAAAGTGATATGGTGGCTTTCCAGCCGGGCCATCTCTTCTTGAAACTTCCTCTCGCCTTGAGCCTGGGTGGCCATGCCGGTCAGAGCGTCGTGGGGGGTTTCCAGCCCCTGGATGAACTGCTGCACCACCTCATCAGAGGCCTGCTGGATTTCCTCCGGGGTGCCTTCGAACCGGATCAGTCCCTCGTCCAACATGGCCACGCGCTGGGAAATGTAAAAAATGTCAGGAATATCGTGGCTGATCACAACCCCAGTAAACCCGAGCCTTCTTTGGTAATCGGAGATCATGCTGTGTACTGCGCTTTTTCGTATGGGATCGAGACCTGTGGTGGGCTCATCGAAAAGAACAATCTCCGGTTCAGTCACCAGGGCTCTTGCCAAAGCTACCCGTTTCTTCATGCCTCCGGACAACTGGCTGGGATACTTATTGTCTATCCCTTCCAGGTCGAATAACTTCAATTTGTCCCACACCCGGGTGCGAATCTCCCCTTTCGGCAGGGAGGTAGCCTCTTTCAGAGGAAGGGCGACGTTTTCGTAGACACTCATAGAGTCGAAAAGGGCCGTGTCCTGAAACATGTAACTTAATTTGGCTTTTAGGCTGTCTATCTCAGCCCTTTTCATTTCAGACAAGGATCGTCCCTGGTAAAGAATCCTGCCCGAATCGGGTTCCAACAAGCCAATGATGTGCTTCAGAAGCACGCTTTTGCCCGTGCCACTCTTACCAATAATGGTGGTGATCTCCCCTTGGAAGATGTTGAGGTTGGTGCCATTCAGAACCTGATTGGCCCCGAACCTTTTGTAGACGTTTGCAAACTGAATGAGCGGCTGGTTCATTTTCGATCCCAAAACAGTTGGTTGTTTTTCCCCGGGGAGGTCTGCAACGTTAGGGTTTCTTATCACATTTCACCAATAAACCTAAACCATAAAAATAGTCATCGCAACCCACAAAGTGGCTCCCATGTTTTTTGGAGCCCTGTTGATCGTGGTATTTGAGGCGTCCTTGTGCCCGCGCTGGTAACCGATGTGAGACCCACAAAGGAAACCTTGTCGAGAAATTCTTCCCAGTTGAAGCATTTGCAGGTAAGATGACTAACTGTTGTCACAAAAAAAGCCCTTTACCTCCCCCGGTCCCTCTCTAAGGCGCGGGATCTTCGACAGGGGAGAGGAGTTTAGGGGAGAAGTGAGTAATGGCTTTGCTAGAGGAGCAGCTAAATGAAATTCAAACTTAAACACAAAATATTATTACTCTACGCAGGCGTGAGTATTTGTCTTCTAGTTCTGATAGGTGGTTTCCTCTCATCGAAATTAAAAAGAGAAAAATTTGCGGCAATTCAGAATGATTTTGCAAATCAGCTCACTCATATCGATTTTGCTCTGGTCAGTTTTTTTGCTGAAGTCGAAGCAGATCTCGAGACTATTGTTTCAAATGAGTTTGTAAGATCAAGAAAGGATGACGATTTTACCAACTTTACTGAAGTGGATGCAGATACTTTTGAATATAACATTGGCGAGCTAGAGCAAAAAATAATCAACATATTCAACAGCTATAGAATAACACATGAATTTGCTAATTCTGTTTATATGGGCCGGGAAAACGGCAGTTTTGTGCGGTCTCATAAAAGAAATAGATCCACGAAGTATGATCCTAGAGCCAGACCATGGTACATCTTGGCTAAGGAAAACCTTGGAAAATTAGTAAGAACTACACCCTATACCTCAGTAACCTCACTGGATGTAAACATAGGCGTAGTTGCCGCACTCCTAGATGAACAAAGTCAAGTCTATGGTGTAGTGGGTATTGATATAACCCTTGATAACCTCACAGACTATATTGAAAACGTCAAGGTTGGACGCAACGGTTACATGGTTCTGCTCGATGAAGATGGCATGTTTTTAGCGAGTCGGAACAAAGCCGAGATCTTTCAAAGTATTGAGGCAATATACAAAGATGACATCGACAGACTTTTTGAAGAGAGTCAAGGGGTTGTAACTCTCACAAAAAACTTGGGAAAACAATACCTCTTTTTCGATACCTCCCCTGAGCTTGGTTGGAAGCTTGGCATGATCATTCCTGCGGAAGAAATCAATTCCGAGGTTAGAAGTTCTGTAAACGGGATACTTTTGGCTCTGCTTTTAGCCCTCGTCCTTCTCAGTGGACTTACCCTTATCGGCCTGCAAAATTTTGTTGTCAAGCCTTTGAAAAAACTTGACGAAGGAACTGGCCTCATCGCTCGTACAGGTAATCTGGACCATCATATAGAAATTCGATCAGGCGACGAAATTGGACACCTGGCCCAGTCATTCAATAAGATGATTGATTCGATTAGCAAGGCAGAAAAGGGTTTGAAAGAATCAGAGGCAGAGCTGAGGAAGCATCGGGATCACCTTGAAGAACTGGTGGGGGAGCGGACAAAAGAACTTTCAGAGGAAATCGCCGAGCGCAAGCGGACCGAGGAGGCGCTTAGAGAGAGCGAGGCTGAGTACCGATTGTTGGTAGATAATATGCCAGGTATCGTCTACAAGGGATTGGCGGATTGGTCAGTGGCTTTTAGAGACGACAAGATAGAGACAATGTTAGGCTGCAGGGCGGAGGAGTTCAATTCTCGGGAAAGAAAGTGGTCTGATTTTATAGTTGAGAAAGATCTTCAGGCTGTCCATGAGGCCTTTGTCAAAGCCTTGAAAACGGACAAGTCTTTTGTCCGAGAATACAGAGTCAGGACCGTGGGTGGAGAGACTCTCTGGGTGAGTGACAGGGGAACTATCGTTTGCAATGAAAAGGGAGAGATTGATTACGTCAGTGGGGTGTTTTTTGATGTCACCGAGCGCAAAGAGGCGGAGGAGGAGGTGCTCAAGCTATCTCGCGCCATGGAGCAGAGTCCTGCCTCTGTAGTTATCACCGACCGCAAAGGTGCGATCGAGTATGTGAATCCCAATTTTGTTAAAGTGACCGGATACAGTGCAGAAGAGGCGATTGGGCAGAACCCACGGATTTTGAAGTCCGGTGAACACAGCGCTGAGTTCTATGAGGGGCTCTGGGAGGAGATTCTTAAAGGTAATGTATGGCGTGGCGAGTTTCGTAACAGGAAAAAGAGTGGTGAATTATACTGGGAAAGCTCATCTATTTCGCCCATTCTTGATGCTGCTGCTGAGATAACCCATTTTGTCGCGGTTAAAATGGATATTACCGAGCGCAAGCGCATGGAAAAGGAATTGATCCAAGCCAAGATTACAGCCGACGAAGCCAACAAGGCCAAGAGCGATTTTCTTGCCAACATGAGCCACGAACTGCGGACACCGTTGAACGGCGTCATAGGCTATGCTCAAATTCTTCAGCGCGATCGGACCCTCAGTAAGAAGCAACGTGAGAGCCTGGATGGGGTAGAAAACTGCGGGCAACATCTACTGAATTTGATCAATGACGTCTTGGACCTATCGAAGATCGAGGCCGGCCGGCTTGAAGTTGATTTGGCGCCTTGCGACCTGCATCACCTCCTGCAGAGCGTCGCCGACATCATCAGCCAACGTACCGAGGAAAAGGGCTTGGCCTTTTCTCTGGATGTTTCGCCCGAGGTTCCGCAGGGGATAATCACTGACTCAACCAAGCTCAGGCAGGTACTGGTCAATTTTTTGGGCAACTCCGTCAAATTTACCAATGAGGGAAGCATTACGCTTAAAGTCAAAGAAGCAGCGGACAAGCGGCTAGAATTTATCGTGCAAGATAGCGGCATCGGCATGACGCCCGAAGAGTTGGCCGAAGTTTTCGATCCATTCACCCAGGCAGAAGGTGGGAAAGTCAGCGGTGGCACTGGTCTTGGTCTGGCAATCAGTCAACGCATAGTGAGTGCACTTGACGGCGAACTGGAGGTTGAAAGCGAGCTCGGCAAGGGTACGTGTTTCACAATTTTGCACCCCCTTACCGAAGTAGATGATCTTGATCTAAAAGAACTGGCAGCAGAACCGCTGACGGAGGAGCGATACCATGTGCTGGCGCCGGGTCAGGACATCACCGTGTTGGTCGCCGATGACCGCAGGGTTAATCGTGACATCCTGGTTCAGTTACTTGAAGGCTCTGGCTTCCAAGCCATGGAAGCGGTCAACGGCAAAGAGGCTCTGGAGAAATTACGGCAGCACCGCTTGCCGCTGGTACTGATGGATGTTCGGATGCCGATTATGAACGGGATCGAGGCGACACGAGAGATTAGAAGCGACCCTGCGCTTCGGGACACGGTGGTTATTGCTGTTTCTGCCAGTGTGTTTCCTGATTTCCAGGAAAAAATCAGGGAGGTGGGTTGTGATGATTTCATCGGCAAGCCGTTTCGCGCTTCAGAGGTGTTTAGAAAGATTGAACGCCACCTGAAGGTACAATATATTGAGCAAGAAAAAGAGGAACTGGGTGTAGTGAAAAGAGATGAGCTGCCGCCGCTCCCAGCAGAAGTGGCCAAAGATATAGTGCAGCGGTTGAGACAGGCCGCCGAACTTGGGGATGTGACCGAGCTGAACAAGGTCGGCGCTGAGCTCGTAGCACAGCCGGCTGGAGCATCCCATTACGCAGAGGAGATCTCTCGACTGACGGCAGCATTTGATTTTGATGGTATAAGAGAATTGGCTGACAACCTGGAAAAGAATGGAAAAGAGTAACCGGAGCAGAAAATGACCAACCATCCGCCACCATATGTAGACAGTCAGGCAGAGTCTGAAAGAATTTTGCTTGTGGACGACAATCCCACAAATTTGCAGGTGCTGTTTCAGACCCTGGAAGGGCGAGGTTACAATCTTCTGGTGGCAAAAGACGGTGAAACAGCCCTAACCATCGTCAAGAAGGCTCTTCCAGAGTTGATCCTGTTGGACATTATGATGCCGGGGATTGATGGCTACGAGGTATGTCGACGGCTGAAGAATGATCCAACCACAAAAGAGATTCCGATAATTTTTCTTTCCGCCCTAGGTGAAACCAAAGACAAAGTCAGGGGATTGGATTTAGGAGCAGTGGATTACATCTCTAAGCCTTTTCAGGCAGAGGAGGTGATCGCCAGGGTAAATACCCACATCACTATTTACCGGCTGAGACGTGAGGTCCAGGCCCAGAAAGATGCCCTGGAACGGGAACTCGAGGTGGTTGCCAAGGTACAATACGACCTCCTCCCTAAGCGGCTTCCCGAGATTAAGGGGATGAAGCTGTCGGCTTATTACCAGACCAGTCGCTACGCTGGTGGCGATTACTACGACATTATCGAACTTCCGGATGAGCGCTGGGGTTTCATGGTGGCCGACGCTGAAGGCCACAGTACCCCTGCTGCTGTTCGTATGGCCATGACCTGTGCCCTGTTGCGTGGTTATCCGGGAGCGGCCAGCGATCCGGGGAAAGTTCTGAAAGACCTCAACAGGACTCTTTGCAAGGTTGTCGGCATGAGTTTCATAACTGCCATTTTTGCTGTTTACGATGGGCGAGATAACAGTTTGCGCATAGTAAAAGCGGGACACATGGACCCACTCCTGTACAGGCCTGCTGAGGGTGAGACCGTTGAGATTCCCTGCGAGGGTACATATGCCATGGGCATTGAGCAATATGACGAGGTGCCGGTGACAGAAACCAGGTTACAATCGGGCGACAGGTTGCTATTTTATACTGACGGGCTTACCGAACAGTTCAACCCGGAAGGGGAAATGTACGGCCTCGAAAGACTGTGTCGGCAACTTTCCAAAGACCACGGGGACAACCCAAGAGAAATACTCGATGCAATCGTTGATGATGCGGAGAGGTTTGCAAAAGGATTGCCGGCTGACGATGATCAAGCACTTCTGCTTTGCGTTGTGGAGTGAGCTTAAGCGAAGCAGTTTGAAAGGAGTACGGATGGAAGTTATCGAGAAGAAACAGGACGGAATTTGCATTTTAACTTTGAGTGGTCGTTTAGATGCGAACAGCTCTTCGGAATTTCGTGAGAAGATCTTGCAACTTATCGAGGATGGCACCAAAAAAATAATCTTGGATTGCGAGAATCTGGACTACATTTCGAGTGCTGGTCTGCGCGTGGTTCTAGAAGCCACCAAAGAAATAAAGCGTAATGAAGGGAAAATAATGCTCTGTGCCTTGCAGGATTATATCAAGGAGGTATTCGAGGTAGCCAAATTCGACGCATTCTTACCCATCGGCGGCAGCGTAGAAGGTGCTCTCAAAGAATTATAGCCCGGACCTCGAGCTATCCGCCCGAGGGTTGTGGTTTGGGTGGTACAAACCTCTTCTTCACCAAGGCATTCCGGTACTGGATATAGGCGTTGCGGATGGCAACGTAGGGATCGATGGCGGCTTCTTTGAGAGCTTCGTAATCTCCCAGCGTCAGTGAGACGTTGTTGAATTTCCTATATCCCTTCACTCCCCAACGCAATAGCAAGGGATCAACGTACCAGGTGATTGGATCCAGGAAGGAGTCTCCAACCCACCCTACCAAACTTCGCGTACTGAATGGCCCCAGTATTGGCATATTAATGTAGAAACCATGTCCTATCCTCCAGACACCCAGAGTCTGGCCAACGTCCTCGTCCTGCATGGGGAGGTTCAGTCCTCTCGAGGAAGGATCGAAAAAACCGAAAAAGCCGAGGGTTGAATTAACAGCGAAGCGAGAGACTTCGATGCCCGCACCCCGAAAGTTTCCTTGCAAAATGGAATTGACGAAGCGGACCGGGAACAGCAGGTTGACGAAAAAGTTGCGTACGGCAACCCGGAAGTCCTCGGGGAAAACCCAATTGTAGCCCTGGGCTGCGGGTTTGAAGAACCAGAAGTAGAGCCGGTCGTTGAAGTGAAATATGGCTCGATTTACGGGTTCCAGGGGATCTGCAATCAATACTGCCTCTGCTTCTTCCGGTTCCTCCTCCAGGAAATCCAGATCCTCTTCGAAGTCGAGGTCCTCATCCGATAGATCTTCCGTTTCCTTCTCCGAGGCCGGTGGACTTTTCTCTTCCGGTACTTCCTCTACCACCGTAGGACTTTGTTCTGCCGTTATCTCCTTGGACTGGGATGGGTTTTGCTCTGCGGTGGCGATGGTTACCCGCTGCTCCTGCACGGAGGGAACCGTTGGCGCTAGAGAAAGGGTGGAAGTAGAATTGTGGGCACAGCCGACTGCGAAAAAAGCAACAAGCAGGACCATCCATGATAGTGGCTTCATGAAATCCATGCTCCGTACTTACGTGTAGCTCTACTGCTACCTTTCTCAGCTGTTTTGATCTACGCTTTTTTGGTCTTCTTCCTCAGGATTTCGAGCACTTCTTCTGGTGGGTTGTTCGCCAGGATCTCTCTGAACTGGGTGCGATAGTTTTTAACCAGGCTTATACCCTCAATTATGATGTCGTACACTTTCCATTCACCGTCTTTGAGATACACCCTGTAATAAATCGGGATCTCAACGGATTTCGTAATGATGTGGGTTTGGACTTCGGCTTTTTTTTTCGAAAGCATGGTTTCTTTACCAAAAGTCACCTTCTCGTCCGTGTACGCGAGAATTCTGTCCAGGTAAGCCTTTTCCAGAATTGATCGGTAAAGCTGGACGAATTCTTTTTTCTGGTCACCGTTGAATTTTCGCCAATTTCGACCTAGTGTGAGCCTGGAAAGTGCGACATAATCAAACATTTCATCTGCAATAGCCTCAACCTTTTTTTGCCTGGCTTCTTTGTTGGCTTCGCCTTGCAGAGCCGGATCACGCAGAACTCTAAGCACCTCGTTCACATGTCCCTTTACGGTGTCAAAAGGCACACCCGCACGTACATGAAGCGGAATAATCAAAAGAACTAGGAGAATGAATCCCACAAGCAGTTTTTTCATGGCTCACCCCTCAGATTTTGTCTATTTCTCAACGTCTCCGAAAGCATACTTGCTGATGAGTTCCTGGATGTCAGTGGGCGATTCGGTGTCGGTGATGGTTCCGCCCGGTTGCAGCAGTTCGTCCGTCCCCCCCCCGGGATCGATACTGACGTATCTGTCGCCGATCAAACCTTCCGTTTTTATGGAGGCGATGGCATCATCATAAATCTTTATCCCCTTGTTAATTCTAAATTTCACCACCGCCAACTGATTCTCTTGATCCATGGTGAGTCCGTCCACCCGTCCTATTTCAATACCGAGCATCTGTATGGAGCTGCCGGCTCTAAGGCCGGACACCGAGGTGAACCGGGCAAGTAGTGAGTAAGAGTCGTCGCCGAGAAGGCCGACATTGCCCAGTTTTACCGTCATGTACCCCACAGCAAACAGCCCGATGACGACAAAAATGCCGACCGCAGTTTCCATGGCATATTTCTTCATTTCTGTTTACCTCCGCAGCTCGCACTGGAATCGTGCGATTTTTTCCTGTCTAAATTTGGCGAACTCTATGATGGATTCCATTTCTACAAAAGGTTTCCCCTGGGCCAGCCCGGCAAGAATGGTGAAGTCAATACACTCTGTAGAGTCCGTTTCCTTCTGAGCAACAGACTCAATGTCCCGGATTCCTTTATCTTGAAAATCCTTGGCGAAATCCTCCAGGATGCGCCCAGCTTCATCCAGATCAGAGTAGGGGAGCACCGTGACAAATTCATTGATGCTATGACGGGTGGAAAATCCCCCCACCGCACCGAAGTGTTTGTCAATATATGCACCCAGGGCTCTTATGATTTCTTGCGCCGCGGTGTGACCTAAGACATTACTTATTGCTTCCAGTTCCTCCAGAGTAAAGAGGACAATGGCGTAGGTCTCATCTCTCCGTTTACGGCTCAAATCCGTTTGGTATCTGACCTTAAAATGCCTCTGGGAATACAGCCCGGTCAATTCTTCCTGGAAGCCCTCCAGGCTCTGGATGACTTCATCTTTGAAGGGATGTTCAAACTCATTGAGTTCTTCTGGAGTGCCCTGAAAAACGATCTTGCCATTATAGAGGGCGAGAATACGGTTTGAGATGAAAAAAACGTCAGGAATTTCATGACTGATCAAGATCGCGGTAAAGCCCAATTTCCTCTGATATTCAGCGATCATGGCCAGGATGGCATTCTTGCGTACGGGATCCTGCCCGGTGGTGGGTTCGTCGAAAAGAACAATGGTGGGATCTGTAACCAGGGCACGGCTCAAAGCCACCCGCTTCTGCATACCGCCGGAGAGCTCCGACGGATACTTGTAGGCTACTTCGGTAAGCTCAGTCTGTTCGATTCTCGCCATCACCCTGCGTTCGATCTCACTCTTGCTCAAATTCATTGTCTGCTGCAGTGGCAAGGCAACATTATCGTAGACTGTCATCGAGTCGAAAAGGGCGTTGTTTTGAAACATATAGCTGACCTGGACTCTGTAGGCATCCCACTCACTCTTCTTCAGGCTTCCTATGGGATATCCCCGGAACAGGACGCTGCCTTCATCCGGCGATAGCAGGCCGATGACGTGCTTGAGAAGCACGCTTTTGCCCGTACCGCTTTTGCCTATGATAGTCGAGATCTGGCCTTCGTAGATTTTTAAATTGACCTGATCGAGAATCGTCCGGGAACCGAATCGTTTGGTCACGTTTTTGAATTCGATGAGAGGGGTTTCCATAGTTATTGCTAAATGAGAAAGGAGGTTACAATATAGTCCGACACAAGAATGAGCACGCACGACAGGACAACGGCCGAAGTTGTGGAAAGACTAACACCTTTGGCACCGTAGCTGTCCGTGCGCATGTGGGTGAAATAGCCCTGGTAGCAGCAGACAGTGGTAACAATGACGGCGAATACCAGGGCTTTGATAAAACCGTCGGTGATGTCCTTCATCTCCACGCTGGACTGCACGCGGTGAAAGTAGGTGCCGGCATTTATACCCAGCAGCATGACCCCGGAGACATAGCCGCCAAGGATGCCGACGAGGTCAAACAGAGCCGTGAGTAAAGGAAAGCTGAAGATCGCGGCGACGATTCGTGGGCTGATCAGGAACTTGAGCGGGTCAATACGCATGGTGTCCAGGGCGTCGATCTGCTCGGAGATGCGCTGGATTCCGATCTCGGCGGTCATAGCGGAGCCTGCCCGGGCGGTAATCATAATGGCTGTGAGCACGGGCCCCAGTTCCCTGACCAGAGAAAGGGCCACCAAGGTGCCGAGCGCCCCTTGGGCGCCGAACTTAACCAGGGCATGGTAAGATTGAAGGCCGAGGACCATACCGGTGAAAAAACCTACCAGCATGATGATCGTTATGGACTTGGCGCCGATGTAGTAAATTTGTTGAATGATGGCGGGTATCTGTTTGGGCCGAAAGATCATGATACAAGCCTTACCGAGAAAAATGGTTGCGGCTCCCATATGATCGACCCAACTGATTACTTTCCTGCCGAAACCAGCAAAGGGCCGGGTGAGAAACGTACCCGGCTGCCCGGTGACTTCGTTTTCAACAGGATCTTGATCATGAGAATTAGTAGTCACCTACTGGACTCCCTTTATGCATAGATTGTCAGTTTTCGGTATTCAGATCCGCCTTTTCTCGGACAAAACAGGGTATTTTGATCCGGACGAAACGCTAAACTGGCAATAGACAAAGAGAAGGCGGAAACAAGAATCGCGTCAGTATAGCGTAAATTCCTAAATACTGGAATTCTTATGTTCCTTCCCTGTCTGTGAGGCCTTCGTTTACGGACTAAAGAGCCGCCACAGTAATGTAGTCAGGCTCGCCAGACCTCTTACTTGGGGGTAAACTCGAACTTCTGTCCCCCCACGGTGGCTTCCGCCATCAGGCCTCCTCTGGGCATGGTGAAAACTGCCACCCCCTGGTCATAACTAGCGTCTTTGGAAGCCCCCTCCTTTACGGCGACTGCTGATATCTGGGCGTTCAGTTCGAAGTTTCCCTGCTTAAAATCATCCAATGCCGCTTTGTTCTTAAAAAAGATGATTTCCATGAAGGACTGGCCGCCAATCTGGGCACCCACCGTCACCTGCACCATGCTGGCACGGCCAATGAACCTTGCTTGTTCATACACCCATCCATCACCGTGAGCTCCACCAATGATAAAGCCACCTTTGCCCACCGACGGGAAGACCACGTAGCCGTGCGCCTTATCGAAGAACACCTGCATGCTTGAATCGGCTTTCTTGAATCTGGCAATCGTTTCCTGAACTGCGGTCTTTTCTTTCTGCTCCCTGGTCGGGTCCCATCCCGCCCAGGCCGAAATACTTAGCACAACCGGCAACCAGATTGCCAGGAGGCCGCAAACCATTACTTTTCGCATAATGGTTCCTCCTCATGTACTGGAGACGTCCAACAACAAGGAAATAGGATTTGTCTTTGGCCATCTCTCTTACCACGTTCCCCGACAAGGGGTCAAATCAGCCTTTGACTTTTGTTTTAAAACAGATAAGGTCAAGCGAAGACTTGCCCCCTAAAGAGGAGGCTGCAACAATGACACAAAACATCAAGGTGATCGATCAACTGGATCTCCAGAACAAGCGCGTCTTCATCCGGGTAGATTTCAACGTGCCGCTCGCAGAGGGGAGGGTTGCAGATCGCACCAGAATTGAAGCTGCCTTGCCCACTATCCGTTATGCCCTGGATAAAGGTGCTAAGGTGATTTTGGCATCCCATCTTGGCCGCCCAAAAGGAAAAAGGACTCCAGAGCTTAGCCTAAAACCTGTGAGTGTGGCTCTGGCTGACTCTCTCGGCATACCGGTGAAGCTGGCACCCGATTGTGTGGGTCCCGAGGTTGAGGCAATGGTTGCGGCCATGCAGCCCGGAGAGGTGCTGCTGCTGGAAAATCTTAGGTTTCATGCAGAAGAAACGAAAAATGAGGAAGAATTTGCTAAGGCCCTGGCACTGTTTGCCGATGTCTATGTTAACGATGCCTTTGGCACCGCGCATCGAGCGCACGCCTCAACCACAGGTATGGCAGCATTCGTCCCGGAACGTGGAGCAGGCTTTCTGCTAAAAAAAGAATGCGACTACCTGGGCAAGGTCTTGGCCGACCCGGAGCGCCCTTTTGTTGCCATTTTAGGAGGCGCCAAAGTCTCCGATAAGATTCCGGTGATTAGCAACCTGTTGGAGCTGGTGGACTCACTGCTAATCGGTGGCGCCATGGCTTACACCTTTTTGCGTTCTTTAGGTCAACAGACGGGCGAGTCCCTGGTGGAAGAAGACCAGCTTACCCTGGCACATGATCTGCTCAATGAAGCTAAAGACCGGGGGGTGGCTCTATTGTTGCCCACTGATCATGTTGTGGCTGACAAGCCAGAGGAGGGGAGGGTGGCAACCACAGTTAAGGGTGACATTCCTGTCGGCAAGATGGGGCTTGATATCGGCCCGGAAACTATCGTTTCTTTTGTAAGCGAGATCGCCAGAGCCAAGACAATCTTCTGGAACGGACCGCTGGGGTTGTTTGAAATAAAACCGTTTGAAGCGGGTACGATGGCTATTGCCGCCGCCATTGCGAAGGGTGAGGCACTCTCAGTCGTCGGGGGTGGTGATTCGGTGGCGGCGGTGAAACGCTCGGGTCAGGCTGAGGCCATCTCGCACATTTCCACGGGTGGCGGGGCTTCATTGGAGTTTCTGGAAGGGAAGACGCTTCCAGGTCTTGCCGCCCTGGCCTAGGGAAATACAGTGGGCAGCTAGCAGCAGGCAGAGTCGTTATCCGTTATCAGTTATTCGTTATTTGGGAGATTGGCCGCTATGAGTTGCGTTGACTATCAAAAAGATTTGACGAATTAACGAATAACGATTATTTGCTGCTTCTGGGTGGTGCTTGGCACTTGTCACCTGGTGCCTCGTGATTTCTCTGCAATCCGCAATCCGCAATCTGAAATCCGCAATCTAACCTATGCCTCTTTCCTGCTTTACGGCATTATATGCTTCCTGGATCTCGCGAAATTTATCTTGAGCAAACTTGGTGAACTCTTCAGGCAGTCCCTTAGAGGCGATTTTGTCCGGATGGTATTCTTTCACTAACTTTCTGTATTGTTTCTTTATCTCTTCATCTTTAGCACTACTGTCAGTTTCCAGAATGGCGTAGTGTTTTTCAAAATCCGGGGCGTATCTGGACTTCAGATCTTTGTATTTTTTCTCACTGAAATTGAATATGCCAGCAGCAGAGTTGATGAGTCTCTCTTCACTCTCACTCAGGGTGCCGTCGGCAATAGATAGTCTGAGTAATACATCTATCATGAGATCCAAAAGCTGGGGCTGGTTTTGGAATTGTTGGTAGAACTGGGTGGCAAAATCTTGGAAAGGAGTTGGAGAACCAAGTGCTGTCTCGAAGATCTCCGCGGCAAATTTCTTACTTTGAGGGCTAAGATTTAACTCATGTGCCATAAAATCTTCAATGGTCTGTATCTCCTCGGGTGATACGCGGCCATCTGCCTTGGCCAGTTTTGCCAACATTGAAAATGTTGCAACGAAGAAGGTCATCTGCGACTGTTCGTGGTACGAAAGCCGCGTCCTTCCTTCTGCGTAGTATTGTCTGCTGTTCGCATCAAAGGTGTGCCCTAAGGCAACTCCTGCAATTGCACCGATAGGACCACCCAAAGCGAATCCTATGGTGCCTCCGAGCATCTTCCCTAACCAACCCATAACTGCTGCTCCTTAACCCGCGATCAATTTAGGCTAACTCTGGCATGGAATTCTGCTGGTTGTCAAGGTGGGTTCGTCGGGTTAGTTCGGCGAATCACCATAATTGGCCAAAAAGCCAAGATCTATTTGGCCAAAACATCAAATAGACGGCAAGGTCTTACCCGGTTTTTCGACCAACACTGCGCTAAGTTACTAAGCCGCCCCTGCCAGGTCCTTGGGTTCAAAACCGTGGCACTTATCGCAGATCGACTCAGCTTCTCTCTGCATCACTATAGCATGCATGCCGGAAAAACTGGCGGGTATATCCCGACTCACGGTCTCGAGATCTTGGCATATTGGGTAGTGCCTGCAATCTATGGGTTTTTTGTAGTCTCCCATGATGTGCTCCACTGACAGCTTCAGAGCTTGTCATGCCAATTAATCTCCTGACTACCCAATTGTTGCAAACACAGTGCCAAGGCACAAAAAAAGCGGAGTCAATGACCCCGCATTTTCTTAGTTTAAACCAAGATATTGTAGGTTGGTCTCTAGAGGTAAAGTGTGCATTAAAGTATGCAATCTATATTTTCAGAATGCCGCTGCGGAATCTAGCTAATAACTGCAGAACTGACCGGCGCGATTGAAGGGAGCGGTCCGGTGCAGTGGCTTGAAATATCGGTTCTTATAAGAAATTTATCAGTCTTTATTTTTTAAAAAAGTATGATTTTATTAAGTCATCTTCTTGTTTCACAGTCCAAACAGAATAACCTTTGGATTTCATTCTGTCGATCCCTGGAGCTGGTAAGAATCTTGTTGTAAGTTCAATAATTTCGCCCTCTTTAACGTTTTTCGCTTCTTGAAGCATAGTTACTAATGTCATTTTGTCTTTATCTCCTAATTTTTCTTCATTAAATGAAAGCGAAATCTTATCCTCGGAAAACCAATCTGGTTTATCCAAGAAATAATCCTCATCCTCATATGAATCATCCGTCACCGATTGGCCTACGGCCATTCTAAGTTTATTGATCAATTCATTAAGTGGGACATTCCCAACAGACGAGATATGTTTTATGGTTGCAACTCTAGCTACTGATTTTCTTAAAAGAGGATTTTTCAGTTTTTTAAATGGTGGCGCAATACCAATTAATGTTTCCTCGAGTTCTGGATATGTATCTAATAAATCATTGACTTTTGTCGATGGAGTTATTTCAATATTATTTCTTGTCATCATTTTCTCCTATTTGTTTATTCAAAGTGTCATATAATTATCAAATAGACAGAATTTCTTCTGTTTATCCGTCGCCACTACGTGGGCTCTCTTCTGCTGTTTTTGAGTGGTCTGACATTATCAAAGGCTAGAATACAAAAGCCTCCGAGCAGGTCACAAACCCCTCGGAGGCTAAAAATCGGCACTTTCTGGAAACCTTTCATAACTCACCCCAGAAGCTCGGAGTTGGAAAGCTGATAGACCGTTTTGTTCTTGTACCCTGCCATCTAATCTCAATTAGCCAAGTCTGTCTTTGACTTAAGTCAAGCTCATTGGGGTCTTTTCCAGAAGGTTTGGCAAGAACTTTGTCTTTCTTTAAGCGATGCCACACTATTGGCGACGGAGCCCAAAAGAACGAGGGGCTATTCAAATCAGTTGCCAAGAGCTTGCTTCTTGGTGGGATAATACGAGCAGTACAAGGAGGTTATTTAGTTTAGATAGTGATAAGAAAGGTCAACTCACCTCACTCTAGTGAAGGTTTATATTACATCCCTTAATTCACACTTCGCTGGAATTTGCACGGGCACAAAATATTGAGAGCTGTCAACGCTTCTATGTTTTCGGCAACGAACCCCCACAAACAGGACACACTTTCTCAGTTGGCTTGACCATTACGGTGAGTTTGCACTTGGAGCATTTTACAGGATGGAGTTTGACTCGTTTGATTTCGTGAGGCTCCAAGGTGCTATCCATGCAACTCTTCCTCTTTGAAAAGAGTGAGCTGTTTCTCAGAACCCTTGCTTGGAGAGCTGACAATGCGAGAATCAAAACACTCAGAGATTGGATAGTATCTGCTGCAGTCCCAGCAATGGACTTCTTCATCGCCCGGGGACCATGAAAGGTGTTTGTGGCCGCATGGACACTGTCTAGGGAATCCTGGGGGAGAAGGAGTTTTATGTTTTGTCATTGGTACTACTCAGCTATTTCCCCGGCCCTTCCTCTCGCCAATCTATGCCGTGCTTAGATATGGCTCGAAATCGCTTCGTTAATAAGCCGGTAATCGTGGTCCGGGATATATGTAAACCGCACACCCATCGCATGGATCGTGGACTTATCGTCTACATAAGGTACTGGACCAGACCCTCTCTGCGGTCGCTATCAGGAACTGGCGTTCAGCGGGGCGAAAGACCAGGCGGAAGTTGAAGAGAAGCTCGGGCGCTTCAGGGCAGTGGATAAGAGTCCCAACGAGGCTGAGGTTTTGGGTTCTTCCGCTGACGATGCCGTCGTCAGTTACCACAGTAACAGGCCAAGAAATTTCAACTCTGGGATAGCTACGGTTTTCGATCGCCATAACGGTGCCCCCGTTTTTTGGATGATCTGATTGTTATGCGCCGGTTAGTTATGCAGTGGTGATGTGAGATGAAACAAATGTCGAAAATGACCTAGTTGGCATCTTAGCAGAAAAGACCCATTCTCGGAAGGCAGAAAAAAATGACCCCAGTAACCGCTCGTTTGTGGCTGCTGGGGTCAGGGCCAAGACAGGGAACCCCTCCCTGTCCAAGAGATAACTTACCACAAGGGAGGTGGTGTATGAAAGTATAAATGATTCCAACCCTGCTCCTGCCCATCTGCTGGCTGTTGAGTGTGTGGAATGAATCAGCGGCTGGCAGCACCGAAGGCGGAAAAAGAATCCCCGCCGACTAGGGCCAGTAGCCGACGGGGTAAGAGAACGGAGGTGAGAGAACCAGACAAGGAGGTAATGATCTACTCATCTCGCTGTGGTATTTATGCAAAGGTGATACCAAGAAACAGGTTTCGTCGCATGTGCTCTGGTAGGTGGACGACTTGGAGGGGTAGGCAAAGAAAGTCTAGCTGCGATTCATGCAGCTTTTGGAAACTGATGCAGAGGGTAAGGGCAGAAAAAGGAGGTGTTTTCAGCTGTTGACGGAGGAACTGCCCTCGTGGATAAAAAACCCCCGCGGAGGAGGTGTTGGGGGCTGTTTTGAACCCGTCTTAATAACTTGAGGTCCCTGTTGGTCCTTTAGGCGCTTCGGGCTAGCCGATGCGGCACACCGTTCCAAGGAAGGGTCCCCGTTTGTAAGTGTTGGTTCAAAAGGGAGCTAACCAATCATCAAGACCGCAGGGGAACTGAATCATAATAGATTACCTTACCCTGCTCCTAACTATACCCTTACATAATATCAGAGTACAGTAGCGATTCGGATTTAGTCAATACGAAGAACCACCATTTTCTGGTTAATTGACTAGTTCAAAATGGAAGGAGCAAACTGGACATTACATCCCTTAATTCACACTTTCAGCTTCTGAGGACTCGGCACAAAATGCTGGGGTAGAAACTTCCGGATGTGGGTTGAACATCACTTGCCAACATGGCAACTTCATAATGATTTTCGATATGATATGTAGATCTGAGTTGTGCTCTTTATTCTTGAGCCGCATCATGCAGTATCCCTTTGCTTCTTAGGAAGGTCACGGCTCCAGCTACATTCTCCGGCGCATTCCAGTTCGCAAGTTCACATACTCTAATCGCATCTTTAGGTATGTTCCTCGCTACTAGATCCCAATCTAGATCTCCAATTCCGGGTGCGTAGTGGTCATCAATGCCTCGGACGTCATGGAGGTGGATACCTATCATTCTGCTTCCAAACCGTGAAAGCCATTCATTATGTGAACAGAACCCGAGCCGGTCTTGAACCTCGGCGTGACCGAGATCATGCCAGTATCCAATCGGTTTTCCCTCGAATGCAATCAAAAAATACTCCATCTCTTCAAGTGAAGGAATCTCATGATAGTTAACTCGGTTTTCCAAACCTAGCACAACGCCCTTTTTAACCGCGCAATCGACAAGAATCCTAAGGCTTTCTTCGGCGGCCTGTAGGTGATCTTTTGCCTTTGATGAGCGTTCCTTGATGAGCCATTTTTTGATCTCTTCATATTCGTTGCTTGCCGCCCCGCCTTGTTGATAAAGTTGGCGCATCTTCACAAACAACGATACATCTAGCTTCACGTGACCCGTGTGCAAAATCACTGCTTTTGCACCAACTCTTGAAGCCAGCTCAATGGTTAATTTAGCCTCTTCAACTGCTTTACTGCGTGCCTTAGTGCTGAGTGTACTCAATGACAAATCGGCTTTCTGAAGCCCACTCAGAGAAGGCCTGGCAGGACACGGGCAGTGAACGCTCGAGATTACTATACCTCCGATACCCAAAAGCTCGCTCAATTGGTCCGCAGTTAGATTAGAATATAGCTCAATTTGGCTATAGCCAAACTCCCGAGCATCTTTGACAAACTCACCCATTTGTTTGTACCTGTCTTTGCTCCATGCGGTCGAAAGAGATAGTTCAGCCATGGTATGGTGCTGCCAGCCGTTCACTTCAATTGGGTGACCTCTGGTTTATCCGAAAAGTGCCTCATCTTCTTTGATATATGAGTCCTCTTTCAGTGAAGGACAATTTGCCGTCTTCAAGCCATGTGCTAGAATCTCAATGATTTGGCCTAGCCATGGGATTGGATTAGTGTCTTATAGTTGAGATGAAGCCATGATTGTACTCTCTACTGGTTCCCTCCACAACTACTCTATCAAGCGGATCTTTGCATTGGCTGCAGAAATTGGTTTCGATGGCATAGAGGTGATTATCGGTCGCAAATGGGACACCCGCGATCCTATCTATCTACGTGGCCTATCCTCACACTGCGGGCTACCCATAGTCGCCATACATACCCCTTTTGTCCCCCGTTTGAAAAACTGGCCTACAAACGAACTGAAGCGTTTAGAGCGCACTGTAGCCCTGGCTCAGGAACTAGAGGTGCAGCTGGTAGTGGCTCATTTGCCTTTGCGATTCAAGAGAGTGGTGGTGAAGCTGAATCTCTTAGGTGCCCGCCGGTTTGCCCTAGCACTACCTCGACTGCGAAAAGGATCATATTTCCATTTTGTAAGTGACGGCCGGTTGCATGAGATGGAGTCAAGCTCCGGTGTTATTGTAGCCTTGGAGAACATGCCCGCACATCGTCTTTTAGGTCTCCAGATCAACGCTTACTGGTTCAACAGCCCCGCAAGAATGTCCCGATTCTCTCATTTGACCCTAGACACAACACATTTGGGAACGTGGGGGCTAAATCCGGTGGAGATTTATGAACTGTTAAAGGGGCGTGTGGTACATATACATCTTTCCAATTTTGATGGACGTGATCACCGTTCTCCGGTTGACGGGCATCTGCCCTTGGCCACTTTTCTTCGTCGTTTGGCCCAAGACGATTACTCTGGCGCCATCAGCGTGGAGTGTGCCCCGGATGCTTTGCAGGCAGAAGACGAAGGAAGATGCAAGCTAGAATTGGCGCGAGCGCTCGCATTCTGCCGGGAGCACTTCTCGGTGGGGGAAAACAGATTCGAATGAAACCTTTTGTGATGAGTTAATGAGACTCCCCCGGGCCGGAATGAAAGTTTACATTACATCCCTTAATCTAAACTTCTGCCCTGAAAGACCTTTGCCCAAAATGTGGATTAACTTAGTATGGTCCGACTACCGACCGTTGTTTATCCGGCCGGGGGAGCCCAGAGACCTATTTCCCGTGCATAGCCCGAGGAGATCCAGGGATGCTGCCTCTCAAGATCTTCCAGCCTTCTTTTGTAGTGATGCACCCTTACACGCTTCTCTCCGTCCTCGGGATCAGCTCTGAGGGCGGCCTCAGCATCGCGCAAAAGTATCCTTAGTTCAAGGTACTCCCGCTCCACGTGTTGGACTTCCTTTCGAAACTTGTAAATGCGCTCTAACTCCGCGTCAACATCCCCGTGATCTTCGAAAAATGACATAATCCTCATAGCCCTTTTCCCTATTGTCCGAATAGCCTGTCCGCTGGAGCGGTTGGCCAATCTAAAGTTATTAGCTTGAGTCTATTGCATTCTTCCTGGAACAGAAAGGGGACGTTGTTGTGATCTCTATTAGAAATGTAATCCCACCTCGATTTAGTTCGGAAGTTTGTATTACATCCCTTAATTCACACTTTTCCCATCAGAAACCTCAGCCCAAGATGTTGAGAAGAAAAAAGCGGAGCCAATGACTCCGCATCTTTTTAGGCTAAACCAAGATATTGTAGCTCGGTCTCACGATGAGAAGTGTGCATTAAAGTAGAGACTGTCGAAAAAGTCCTGACAGCGCATTTTGGCTATTTCCGCATGTAATAAAATCAACTACTTACAAGCCATAAAAAGGCACCAAATAGTGTCTTTTAGGGTTTTTCGACAGTCACGTATGATATGTAAACCGGCAGGAATGGGGTAGGTGAGTTTACATACTAACGATATGTCTACTGTCGCCCAGAAGCCTTCGACCTTGGCTCCGACGCGATAAGCACAATTCACAGCGCCTGCTCAACCCTTGCAGCTCTGAGCCATAGAATCAAGACCGACCCATTTTTACTACTTTACACTGAACGTCACACTGTCTACTCCCGTATTACCATTAGCAGGATCGTAGGCATAAACGATTGCCTCGTATACTCCCGCCTCTTCCACTTTCCAGATCCCTGAAAACTGGCTCTTTACACCCGCATACTGCATGGCCAGGACACCGACGCGTTCTCCGTTCTTCTTGAGCAGGGCTGCCACTTCGATCTTGTTCGCATCCCACACGCCACCTGGCGTGAGATGGCACCCTCACATCAAGATGACATTGGCCTCGAGCTTGACGTCTTGAGGTAATCCATTAAGCTTGGTGTTCAACGGAGGAGCTTGCACGTCAACGACAAAACCGGGCAGCTCTATCATCCAGGCGTCGCCTCCTGTGATGTGCTTTCCGGGCACAACCCACTGGGTGGCAGACACCCTATTAGCAGCCTGTCGGTTGGCAAGAGGACCGTATGCGGAGACCTCGATCAGCCGCGGCTCGTCGATATCGATCGTGGCGGTAAATTTGGCGGCCTTTTCATCGGAGATTGGCTTTCCTCGGGGATTAACTATTTTCATGATAAGGCTAGTATCCCCGGTGGTACCGGTTGTAACACCTTTGGCAAGTAATTCACCGGTTTCCGCGTCCCTAATGGTTACCCTGGCTCCGCCCATAGTGTCCCCAACGAACTTGGCATCCTTTGCTCTGACACGAACCGTAATATCGGTCGGAACTGCCAAAGTGGGAGTCACAGTAAGTAGGACTACCAATAGCCCTAAAAAAATAGATCTTGTTTTCATTGTGATTTCACCCTGTTGATGGCAAAAGTTACACGATATCATACTTAAAAGGGAGCCATATGCTCCCGTTGTCACCTTATTAGTCGGGAGTAAGTAGCATTTTTTACTCTAGTGAAGGCAATTAAAAAGCGGAGCCGAGACTCCGCAGTGTTCTTTGACAAATGAATAGCGTTTTCTACTTGCCCATAGATATAGTGGGCATCTCTGAAATGCAAAAGTGTGGATTAAAGTATGATATCTAAACTCTCAGCAGACTAGTGCGGACTTTAGATCATAACTATCAGTACCGCTTCTCGTACAGAATCGGTAAGATTTCCTTTTGACCACGTTTATTAGATGGCAATGATTTTCAATATATCAGATGGTTGATACCGTTCAGGGAATTGGTACTAAAGTATAATTTGAAGTTCCTGAACAGCTGTCAAGCTCACCAGTGTCTGGATCTACGCCACTCCAACTCCAGGGTATTGCGGATCCAGAGATAATCGACGAATTTGGATTAATGGTTAACGTGCCCCCGCTAGTGCTACGCCCACCGTCTTCACTCTCGCCCCCCCAACCAGAGATGGTGCAGTCATCCTTGGTGCCTCCAGTTGATCCAGAAGACCAGAGGGCATTAACAGAGCTGCCCACATGAGAGATAGTGACATTCTGTCTATAGGTGTTTATGCCTTCATCGCAATCTCTTTCGTCAGCCACTTCAGTGGCGAGCCACGTCCCGTTAAGATCCATGACCTGGATTGATGTTTTGCCAGTGTAAAGTTTACCACCTTCTTCGTATGAAGCCTCGATGGTAACAATTCCTCTTCCCAAGGCGGTCACGAGCCCGTTGCTATCTACCGTTGCAAAGTTTTCATTAAGGCTCTTCCACAACACATCCCCTTGTAGGGGCAGTTCATTACCTTGCTCGTCCTTGACAATCGCCTCCAGTTGGAGGGTTTCTCCTTTCGCAAAACAGGGTTTTTCTTGTTTAATAATCTCCAGATTACCTGTCACGGTAATCACTGCTGTTCCCAAAGCTTGACAATCGTCTTCGTATTCATATGTTGCGGTGATTTCCACCGGACCACCCGGACTTTTTCCCACAACCGAAGTCAGCGGCCCGGTCTGCAATATCACATCGGCTACGGATGGGTCGCTGCTTGACCAGGTGACGTCACTAGCATCGAGAGTATTGCCCTCTTCATCAATCAACTCAGCCTCTAGCAATCTTTCCTCATCCACCGCCAATGTTGCCTGCCCTGGGTCCACTGTAAACGAGATCTGGCTACATTCAACGGTAATCTGTGCCGTTGTTAGGATCGTTTCACTACAGTTTTCCTCACGTTCATATTCATATTTAGCGGTGATGATGACCGTTCCTTCATCCACCCCCAGAACTAAGGGCCGGTCCCCTGTATTTGGACTCGCATATGCAATATCCTCATTGCTGCTCGACCAGGTAACTTCAGAGGCGTCGAGGAGAGTGCCATCCGCGCCGACAACCTCAGCCTCCAGCACTACCCAGTCGCCGATCTCTATCGTCTCCTGGGAAGGAGTCACTGAGAAAGAGCGAATGTTGGACCTTACGTTGACCACTGCCTGGTCAGGAGTAAAACGAGGATCTGGCACCCCCCACCTCGCCTCCACCTGTGCGATACCCTCACTCACGCCTTTGACTTTGCCGTTACGCGGGTCAACGCTGGCAGCAAATTTATTGTCGCTATACCAGAAGGGCATAAATCCGCTGTTGGTGAACGAAACAGGCGTGCCATCGGTCTCGCAATCAATCGATGCACTGAGTGGTTCTTCTTGACAAACAAACAAATTGACTACGGGAGGATCAACGTCAATGACGCATGTCATGTCTTCCGGACAATCCTGTGTTGATTCTTGAACCCACGAGGTTTGTTGTGGTTCACCAGGACATGCATTTAAAGTGGTTGTAACCTTCATAGCTGTAATAGAGCACTCGGTCGGACCACTTGGGTCACCCACAGAGGAAAAAACCCCCGAATATTCCGATACCGACTTAACTTCCCAATAACAGCAACAAGTTGGCTTTATAGTTTTTTCCGTACAGCATGGGTCTAACGGAACAGTCCACTCTGTCGCCTCATCGGTGCTCAGTCCGCCAGCTACATTTTCAGAGAATCCTAGGATTTCCATTTCCGCCAAACCTGCTTCACTGAGATACCGGAAATTCGTCGGGGCCAAATGATATTTCTGCTCATCGAGGTCAACTTTTAGTTGGACGGGTATCTCGCCGGGTTCCAAAGGTAACACAGGAAGAGTAGCCGTAACGGGAAGAAGAAACTCCTGCCCATCAGGCTTACCCGTAAAACCACCAAGGCAACGTATCTCATGTGACGCAAATCCTTGAGCCGACAGGATTGCATCAACTTGTTCGCATTGTATGTGCGTTACTTCAATTTCTGTTTCATCCGTTACTGCACCAGCCGGTATATCCAAAATCACACCGTCAGAGAATTGCAGTACTCCCCCTTCCGGGCCCACGCTCAGCCTTTGGATACGCAAGAATGCAACCACCTGCAGTACATAAACTGCTTCTTCAATCCCTATTCTGTTATTGCCGTTTACATCAGCGGATAGGTTTACATTTATCGCAGGTGATATTCCTGCCGATACCTGCAAGGCGACTATCGAATCTTCAATGCCAACCAGTCCGTCTCCGGTGACGTCACCAATTACAACGGCCATAGCTCCTGTGCCAAAGAGGAGAATAGCAATCAGGGAAGAAAGGATTGCAAGAATAAGCCTGGACTGCTTCACGGCGCACCTGCTATTCAAAAACTTATCTATCGGGAAGATTAGGTAGTGTTCTCGAGAAGTATCATCGCAAACAAGATCTCAGCCTAGGAGGATCTGCATGCAAGCGGGAGATTTGAGCTTGATGCGAGCTGATATTTTAGACTCCCAACAGAACAGACAAAGCTCTATTGGGAGCCTGCTATGCCCCATTTGAGGTTCATTCGTTTCCCCTTGAAAGGGTCAAAACTATATTGGGAATGACAGAATTATTGGCCTACTAAGATGGTAGTATATTAATATCACTAGCTAAATAGTGTTTAGCAAAAAGAATACAACTCTGTCAATACAAAAATGCCACAGCGTGGTATGAAACGGGGGTTCAAAAGGAGGGGGGCTGAGT